>Ga0209909_100050_pt1 | contig 268879 bp, 267 predicted proteins | sample FECB22metaG_FD_188302 | JGI IMG/M metagenome (GOLD analysis project Ga0209909, IMG submission 188302) | Cyanobacterial communities from the Joint Genome Institute, California, USA - FECB-22 (SPAdes) (version 3) | ecosystem: Environmental > Aquatic > Thermal springs > Hot (42-90C) > Microbial...
AAAACTGATCGAGGCCGCCAACCTCGTCCTCAAGCGCGATCAGCCTTGGCTGAAAGCAACAAACTGACATGGTTGCTCCCCATCGCCCTTCGGCGATGGGGAGGTGAACTACCCCAGCTCGCGGTGCAGGAAGGTCGAGACGTCGTCCAGGACGGGGGCCTTCTTGCGGAACAGGGGGGAGAAGGTGGCGATCAGGTCTTCGTGGGTCAGGTCGGGATAGAACCGCGCCTCGGAGCGGCCGCCGACGGCCTGCATGCGGGCGTGGAGCAGGTGGGTGTCCTCGTCGTGGACGGTGACGTCGGCCGTGCCGTGGCCCAGCCACAGCGGCGGGGCGTCGGCGCGGGCGAAGGTGATCGGCTGGGTCAGGGTCGGGTCGGGGGCGCGGCCGAAGGCGTTGCGGGACGCCGCCACGTCGAACGGGAGGAATTCATAGGGGCCGGCCAGACCCGCGGCCGCCTTGATCAGCTCGGGCCGGCCGACGGCGGCCAAGTAGCGGGCGTCGAGCGCGATCATCATGGCCAGGTGGGCCCCGGCGGAATGGCCCAGGACACCGAGGTGGGCCGGGTCGCCTCCGTATCCGGTCGCGACGTCGGCGACGCGGGCGGTGGCGGCGGCGGCGTCCTCGACGAAGACGGGGAAATGCACTCCGGGCGAGACGCGGTAGTCGGGGACGGCGACCAGGAAGCCGCGGGCGGCGAGGGCGTGGGCGGCCCAGCCGTAGACGGTCTTGTCGCCTGAATCCCAGCCGCCGCCGTAGAAGAAGACCACGGTGGGCAGGGGTTCGGCCCCAGCATCGGTCGGCGCGTAGAGGTCGAAACGGTTGCGGGGGTTGGGGCCGTATTCCAGGTCGCGGGCCACGCGGCGGACGCCCCGGTCGCGGGGGGCGAGGGCGTTCAGCGCGCCGAGCGGGCTGCAGGCGGCGGTCAGGGTGGCCAGGGCGGGGGCGAGGAAGCCTCTGCGGGTCATGGGCGGGCGATCGGTCCTGAGGGGGTGACGGCGTCAGATACGCACGGGGCGGCGGTTCGGCTCAACCCCGTCATCGCGCCCCCTTATCGCGCCGAGGCGATCAGGGCGCCGCAGTTGGCGTCCTCGGCCAGGCCGGGGTCGACGAACGGCAGCAGCGCCGTGAGCGGATTGATCAGGGCACCCAGCAGGCCGGCCACCCCGACCTGGCCGACGATGGCGCCGGTGTCGGCGGAGATGCTGGGGGCGGTCAGGGGGCCCGTGATGTTGATCGGGGCCCAGACGCGGAGCAGGCGCGGACGTTTGGTCTCTCCGTCGATGCGCAGGTTGAAGGTCTCCTGCCCCAGGTCGATCGTGCCGGTGCCGGTGGCGACCACGACGTCGGTGTCGATGACCAGGGTGCGGGCGGTGGCGATACCGCGCTGGACGCGGAATTCGCCGACGGCGCAGCGGACGCCGGCGGTCGACTGGTCGCCCGACAGCAGAAGGCTGAGCCCGCGTCCGGCGTTGATGCCCAGCAGTTCGGCGAAGGCGCTGCGCATCTCGCCCCGGGGCATGACGATGCTCATCGTGCCGCTGCTGTTGGAGGCGAAATCGTGAAGGGACGCGCCGGGGCCGGACAGCTGGGCGCGGCCCAGGGCGCGGCCGGTCAGGGGCTGGGTGCCGCCCCGGGCCGGAATCAGGGATTCGACCGGATAGCCGGCCAGGCGGAAGTCGATCGTGCTGTTGGGCATGTCGTCGGTGGCGTCGATCTTGGCCGTACCGATCAGAGTGCCGCGCGCGAACGAGAAGCCGACCGGGTTCAGGTCCAGAATGGCCTTGTCGAGATCGGCGTCGATGCGGACCTGGCGGATTTCGAAGTCGTTCCGCTTCACCGAGGCGGCGCGGTATTTCAGCGTACCGTCCATGGCGCGCAGGCGGCTGACGTCCAGCGGGGCGTCGGGCAGCAGCTTGCCGGGCAGGCCGGAGCTGACCACGGTGTTGCCGCTGCCGGTCGATTGAACCCGCGCGCCCAGCACCACGGCGAGATCGTCCAGGTCCAGAGAGCGTGAAGCCAGGTCGGCGGCGACATTGAGGCGGTCGTCGATCCGATCGACCTCCAGGTCGCCGGACAGGTCGCTGGCCCCGACCCGACCGGTGAAGTCGGCGAAGGTCCAGCGGTCGTCGTTGCGCGACAGGGCGCCTTCCAGCCGGTAGGGCGGGGTGTTCGGCGTGGCGATGCCGGTCAGCGGATACTGGTCGGCCAAGTTGCGGCCGCTCAGCGTCAGGGTGGCGTCGAACCGGCCGAAATCGAACGGGCGCAGGATGCGGCCCTCGGCGGCCAGGGTGGTGCCGGCACCGTCCAGTTCGGCGCTGAATTCATAGGGCCGGTCGCGGCGGATGTTGATGAAGGCCCCGCCACGGGCGGTCAGGGTCAGGGGCTCGCCGTTGCGGCTGCCCTCGCCGTCCAGCCGGAAGCCGGTCAGGCCGTCCTCGCCCGGCGCGGATTCGCTGGCCTGGACCGTGGCGTCCAGGTCGATGTCGCGGGGGATGTCGCGGTAGCTCAAGATGCCGTCGCGGATCACCAGGCGGCGGATCAGCGGGATATCCATGGCCCCGTCGTCGGGCCGGTCGGGGTTCAGCATCCAGCTCTTGCGGCCCTGTGCGTCGGCGATCAGCACGGCCTGGGGCCGGGTGATGTCGAGCCGGTGGAACTCCAGGGTTCCGCCCAGCAGGGGGCCGAGGGCGACCGCGCCCTCGATGCGGCCGACCTGGAGCGTCGGCACGTCATCGGCCCAGTCGGGGCCGCCGATGCGCAGGCCGTCGATGCTGGCCGAGGGGGTCAGGCTGAACGGGTTCACGTCCAGGTCGCCGGTGATGGCGATATCCCGGTCGTATTCGGCCGAGGCCCAGCGACCGATCGGGCCGCGCAGCATGTTCCAGTCGAACAGCAGCAGAAGCAGGATCAGGAGGAGCACGATCGCGGCGGCCACGCCCCCGGCCCAGCGCTCGGGCTTGGCCGGATGACGCCAGCCCCGATAGACGGGATCATTGGCGGCCAGCCAGGCGTGACGGCCCTGGACCCAGGCCAGCGAAGGCTCGACCGCGCGGGTCCGCACGGCGCTCCAGTTCGGCAGTCGGTTCAGGGGGTTGGCCAAAGTTCGGGTTCCGGTGACCCCTTGCAACGCGCGACCGGGCCAATTCGTCTCGCCCCGCGGCGGTTCGCCCGCGTCAAAGCCGGGTTGGGCCATCCGTAAACGGGGCAAAATTCACAAGAATGCATTTTGTTCGTCACATTAGCTTTACAAACGCGATTTCTGGCGCATGATTGCTCCGTAACCTGATCGAATTCGGGCCTATGGAGGAGCCCGCCATGAAACCATTCACCGCTGCATTCGTCGCCGCCGTCACCCTGATCGGCGCGGTATCCCCGGCCTTGGCCCAGGCGGCCCCGCAGCCGAAGCGCACCGCCGAGGCCAAACAGGTCGTGATGCTGTGCGAGGCCGATGCGGCGACACGCCGGGCCTTTACCCGCGAGTACGGCATGGTCCCGACCTTCGTGACCGCCGAACAGGCCCTGAGGGCCCGGGCGCGCGGCGAGACCTGGAATGCGCCGCGCTGCATGACGGCGCGTGAGCACGCCCGGCTGAGCCAGACGCTGACGGCCTACGCCGCCGTTCGCTAGCTGAATGACCCTTCTCCCCTCGGGGGAGAAGGTGGCTCGCGCAGCGAGACGGATGAGGGGGCTGCCAGACACGGAACAGCTCGTCGGACAGTCGGTCTGATGACACACCCCTCATCCGAGCGGCTCCGCCGCCCACCTTCTCCCTCGAGGGGAAAAGGAAGAACAGCTCAGTCCTGGGTTGTCAGATGCTGGTCCAGCCAGCCGAACACCTGATTGTGCCATTCCAGGCTGTTGGCCGGTTTCAGCACCCAGTGGTTCTCGTCCGGGAAGACGACCAACCGGCTCTCGATGCCGCGGCGCTGCAGGGCGGTGAAGGTCGACAGGGCCTGGGTCGTCGGCACGCGGAAATCGCGGTCGCCCTGGATCACCAGCATCGGGTCGCGCCATTCGCGGACGTGATTGGCCGGGTTGAACCGCTGGTATTCGCGCGGATTGTCATAGGGGGTGCCGCCGTTCTCCCATTCGGTGAACCACAGCTCCTCGGTGGCATAGCCCATGCCGAAAGTGTCGAAGATGCCGTCGTGGTTGACCAGGCAGTCGAACTCCCCGGCCCACTGACCCGCGATCCAGTTGACCATATAGCCGCCGTAGGAGGCCCCGAGCGCGCAGGCCTTGTCCCCGTCCAGGAAGTCATAGCGCGACTGCGCCGCCGCCCAGCCCTTCTGAAGATCTTCCAGCGGGCGGTCGCCCCAGTGCCGGGTGATGGAGTCGGTGAAGGCCTGGCCGTAGCCGGTCGAGCCGTGGAAATCGATCATCACCACCGCATAGCCAGCCCCCGCATAGGTCATCGGGTTCCAGCGATAGGACCAGGCGTTGCCGAACGAACTCTGAGGCCCGCCGTGGATCAGGAAGGCGACCGGGTATTTGCGGCCTTCGACGTAACCGGCGGGCTTGATGACGTAGCCGTGGACGGTCTCGTCGTTCCAGCCCTCGAAGGTGAACTGCTCGGCCTCGCCGAACAGGCGTTCGTCCAGTTGCGGGTTCACATCGGTCAGGCGACGCGGCAGTTCGCGGCCGAGGTAGGTCTTGGCATAGAGTTCGCTGGGCCGGGTCAGGTCGTCCGAGGCGAAGACGAAGCCCGACGGCGTCAGGCCGAAGGTCGAGACGTGACCGGGGCCGGTGACCGGGGTGACCACGCCGTTGCGGGTGTCGACGGCGAACAGCCGGGTCTGACCCACATCTCCGGCGGTGGTGTAAAGGGTCGTGCCGTCGGCCGACCATTTCAGACCGTCGGCGGAACGGTCCCAGTCGGCCGCGACCTGGCGCGTCTGGCCGGTCTCGACGTCCTTCAGCATGATCGCGAATTTGTCGGCCTCGAAGCCGGGGCGTTCCATGGCGCGATAGGCCAGGGTGCGGCCGTCAGGCGAAAACACCGGGCCGGTGTCCCAGGCGTCATTGTCGTCGGTCAGATTGGTGAAGGTGCCGTCGCCGCCCAGGCCGTTGGTCCGCCACAGATCGAAATTGGTGCTCCAGGGCTCGCTCTGGCCGGCCAGGCGGGCGGCGAAGACCACCGCATCGCCGGCGGGGGTGAAGGTGAATTCGCTCTCGTCGCCGAACGGCTTGGACGGCGTGTCGCCGTCGAAGCCCTTAGTGACCCAGACGGCGTCGTCCGCGTCGCTGGTACCGCTGCCGATGGGCAGGACGAACAGATGATTCTGGGTGCCGTCGTTCCAGGTGTCCCAGTGACGCACGAACATCCGATCATAGACCTGGGCCGTGGTCTTGCGTCCGGCCAGGGTCTCGCTGCGCGACACGCTGCAGGCCAGGTCCACGCAATCGGGATGGACGGCGAGCGAGACGACGGTCTTGTCGACCTGGGGGCTCAGTCGATAGGCGTTGATGTCGGTCGGCAGGTCGGTCAGGCGGGTGCCCCGATTCAGACCGGCGTCCAGACGCCACAGCTGGGTCGATCCCGATTCCGCCGACAGATAGTAGAGCCGACCGTCCGACCCCCAGCGCGCGGTGTCGGCGCCTGCGTCGGAGACGGCCAGGCGGCGCGGCTCGCCGCCGCTCTCCAGGTCCATGACGTACAGACTGCCCTTGCGGGCGTTGGCGTCCACGTCGGTGGTGGTGAGCGAATAGACCACCCAGCGCCCGTCGGGCGAAACCTGAGGATCGCCGAGCCGGTTGGCCGAGATCATGTCGCGATAGGTGAAGGCGGCTTGGCTCTGGCTCGCCGCGGACGGCGCGGCGGGTGCCTCGGCCACCGCAGGGAGACCGGTCGCGAGAGCCAGGACGGCGCAGGCGGCGAGAAGAGGGCGGTGACGCATCGGATGGTTCCTCGGATGTTTTCATCGGCGTAGCACGGGTCGGAAATCCGCAGAAGCCAGCTGGCGAGACCGCTTGCCCTCGCCCGCGCGAGCGGCGACAAGCGTCGGTGATGTCCACCGCCGCCGCGCCCCGCGCCCGTCATATCGTCGATGAGTTGATCGCCGAACGTGCGCCGCGGCTGACCGGGCATGGCTTGTGGCCGGTGATGCGACCGTTCCTGTATCGGCTGCTGAACTATCCGGCCGCACGGCGCATGGCCGATGCGATCGCGGAACGTCCCGGTGCCGGGACATTGGACTATATGAGCGACCTGCTGGACCTGAAGGTGTCCAGTCTGCATCTGGACCGGCTGCCGACGACCGGGCGCTGCGTGGTGGTGTGCAACCATCCGACGGGGATCGCGGACGGCATCGCCGTGTTCGACGCGATCAGGATCCGCCGACCGGACGCCATCTTCTTCGCCAATGCCGATGCGCTCAGGGTTTCGCCGCGCCTGGCCGAGGTGTTGATCCCGGTCGAGTGGGTCGTCGAAAAGCGCACACGGGAGAAAACGCGGGCGACCCTGGACGCCGCCCGCGCTGCCTTCGAGGCCGAGCGGTGCGTGGTCATGTTCCCGGCCGGTCGGCTGGCCCGGATCGGCAAAGACGGGTCGGTGCTGGACCCCGAGTGGGCGCCGACGGCGGCGTCGATGGCGCGGAAGTACCGGGCGCCGGTGGTGCCGGTCCATGTGACCGGGCCCTATTCGCGGCTGTTTCACCTGTTCGACCGGGTGTCGAAGGAGTTGCGCGACATCACCCTGTTCCACGAGCTGCTGAACAAGCGCAAGAAGGCGTATCGGCTCAGCGTCGGCCTGCCGATCCCGCCCGAGCGGCTGGACATCGACGCGGCGCGGGCGACCTATGCGCTGAAGGCCTTCACCGAACGTGTCCTGCCCGGGCAGCCGGACGCCGTCTTCGCATGAGGATCGAGTTGCCGGACGCCGAGGCCACGACATGGCTGGGGGCGGTGATCGCGCCGCGCCTGTCGCCGGGCGAGGCGGTATTGCTGTACGGGCCGCTGGGCATGGGCAAATCGACGCTGGCGCGCGGGCTGATCCGCGCCCTGACCCGGCAGGACGAGGACGTGCCGAGCCCGACCTTCACCCTGGTCCAATTCTATCCGGCCACGCCGCCGGTCGCCCATTTCGACCTGTATCGCCTGACCCGGCCCGAGGAGGCGGTCGAGATCGGCCTGGACGAGGCGCTGGACGACGGCTGCGCGGTCATCGAATGGCCCGAGCGGCTGGGCGACGATCCGACGGCCTGGGTCGGCGGAGACGTGTTGCGAATCGTGCTGGAAGAGGCCGGGTCGGGGCGCGTTGCGACCGTTTCCGGCGTGGGGGCATGGGAGAGCAAGCTGAAGGACCTGAATGTCGGATCGTGAATCCCTGCGCCGCGATTTCCTCTCCGCCGCCGGCCTGGCCGAGGCGGCGCGTGCGCCCCTGCCCGGCGACGCCTCCACGCGGCGGTACGAGCGGCTGACCCTGCCGAGCGGCATCACCCTGATGCTGATGGACCAGGCCCCGTCGGCGGAGAGCCCGGCGGCCGACCCCTCCTGGTCGCCCGAGCGGCGGCGGGCCGAGGGCTGGAACGCGGTCGCGCGGCTGTCGGCCGGTCGGATCGACGCCTTCGCGGCCGTGGCCACCCATTTGCGCGCGCTGGGCCTGTCCGCGCCCGAGATCGTGGCGGTCGACGCCGGTGCCGGCCTCGCCGTGCTGGAGGATTTCGGGGACGATCTGTTCGTGCAGGTCATCGCGGCGGGCCAGGCCGAGGAACCGCTGTATCTGGCGGCCGTCGAGGCGCTGGCGCGGCTGCACGAGGCGCCGCCGCCCGAGACCCTGTCGGGACCGGCCGGGGACTGGCCGCTGCTGGCCTATGACGAGACGGCGCTGCAGGGCGGGGCCGACCTGTTCGTCGAATGGATGCCGCGCCTGAACCCCGCCCTGAGCTTCGACGATGCGGCCGTCGCCGAGTGGCGCGCGGCCTGGGCCCCGATCGTGGCGCGCGGGGCGGCCGGTGCGACCGTCCTGGCGCATCGCGACTATCACGCCGAGAACCTGTTGCGGCTGGCCGGGCGGACCGGCCTTCAGGGCGTCGGCCTGATAGACTTTCAGGACGCGGTGCGGGCCCACCCCAGTTGGGACCTGCATTCCCTGTTGCAGGACGCGCGGCGCGACGTATCGCCCGCGCTGGAGCGGGCAGCGCTCGACCGCTATTTCCGGCTTCGACCCGAGACCGACCGCCGGGCCTTCATGACGGACTATGTCGCCCTGGCGGCGCTGAACGAGGCCCGCATCCTGGGGGTGTTCGCGCGGCTGGTCGCCCGGGACGGCAAGCCCCGCTATGGCGCGTTCATGCCGCGTGTCTGGGGCCATCTGAACGTCAATCTGGACCGACCCGGCCTGGGCGAGGTCCGCGCCTGGTTCGACGCCCATGTGCCGCCGGAGCATCGCCGATGACCGCGCCGAAGACCGCCATGGTCCTGGCCGCCGGCCTGGGCACCCGGATGCGACCCCTGACCGACGACCGGCCCAAGGCCCTGGTCGAGGTCGGCGGGCGGGCGCTGATCGATCATGTGCTGGACCGGCTGGCTGAGGCGGGGGTGGAGCGGGCCGTGGTCAATGTCCACTGGTTCGCCGAGCGACTGGAGGCGCATCTGCGCGCGCGCGGTCGCGGGCCGGAGATCGTGATTTCCGACGAGCGGGCCGAATTGCTGGAGACCGGCGGCGGGCTGAAGAGGGCGCGGGCCCTGCTCGGAGACGACCCGATCTTCGTGGCCAATATCGACAGCGTCTGGAGCGACCGCGCGGATGGCCTCGCGGCCTTGTCCCGCCTGTGGGATGCGGACCGGATGGACGTGGCCCTGCTGCTGGCGCGGCGCGAGGGCTCGATCGGGTTCGAGGGCGACGGCGACGTCTTCCAGGCCGACGACGGGCGGCTGACCTTCCGGGGCGAAGCCCCGTCCGCGCCGTTCGCCTATATGGGCGTCCACATCACCCGGCCCGGCTATGCCGACGGCGGTCCCGATGGGCCGTTCTCGCTCAGTCCGCTGTGGCGGCGGTCGGCGGCGGAGGGGCGACTGTTCGGTTGCGTGCTGGAAGGCGACTGGATGCATGTCGGCGATCCCGAGGCGCGGGATCAGGCCGAGGCGCGGCTGGCCGGCGGATGACGGCACGGTTCGATCCGTTCCCGCCGACCGGGCCGCGCTGGTACGCGATCGAGGCGCACCGGCCGTTTCTGGAGGATCTGGCGGCGGGCGTGCTGGCCTGGCTGGGCGATCAGGCGCCCGAGACCCTGTCGGACACCACGATCCTATTGCCCAACCGGCGGGCCGCGCGGGCCTTCACGGCGGCCCTGGGCAGGATGTCGGGCGAGCGGCCCGTTCTGCTGCCGCAGGTCCGGCCGCTCGGGGATCTGGAGGAGGACGAGCCGCCGTTCGCGCCGGGCGAGCTTGGTCTGGACCTGGCACCGGCCATCGCGCCCCTGGCCCGGCGCTTTGAACTGGCCCGGCTGGTGGCCGAGCATCGGCCCGACCTCACCGCCGGGGCCGCGCTGGAGCTGGGCGAGGCGCTGGGGCGGTTCCTCGATTCCTGCCAGCTGGAGGAGATCGACGACCTGTCCGGCGTGGCCGATCTGGTCGAGGGCGAACTGGCCCGGCACTGGGAACAGTCGGCGCGGTTCCTGGCCGTGGCCATCGAGGCCTGGCCCCGGCGGCTGGCCGAGCTGGGGCTGGTCGATCCCGCCTGGCGCCGGGCCCGACTACTGCGCCTGCTGGCCGAGCGGTGGACCAAGCATCCGCCCACCCATCCGGTCATCGCGGCCGGCTCGACCGGCACCGCCCCCGCCGCCGCCGACGTGCTCGGGGCGGTGGCCCGGGCCCCCCAGGGCTGCGTCGTCCTGCCCGGTCTGGATGTCGATCTCGACCCCGGGGTCTGGGACACGCTGAAGGCCAATGAACAGCATCCCCAGAATGCCCTTTGGCGACTACTCGCCCGGCACGAAGTCGCCCGCGAGGCCGTGCGCCCCTGGCCCGGACCGACCGACCGTATCCGACCCCGCGCGCGACAGCGGCTGATCAACGAGGCCCTGCGTCCCGCCGATGCGACCGGCGACTGGCGCGGCGTCATTGTCGGCCTGCGCGCCGCCGCCGCGCGCGAGCGGTCCGCCGACCCGATCGCCGAGGGTCTGGAGGGTCTGTCGGTGGTCGCCGTGCGGGTCGAGGAGGAGGCCGCCGCCGCCCTGGGCCTGATGATGCGGGAGACGCTGGAGACGCCGGGCCGCAGCTGCGCCCTGGTCACGCCCGACATCGCCCTGGGCCGCCGTGTGGCCGCGCGGCTGGAGCGGTGGGGGATCGTCGCCGACGTCTCGGCCGGGCGGTCGCTGGCGACGATGCCGGCGGGGGTGCTGATCGATCTGGTCGCCCGCTGGATCGACGATCCGCTGGATCCCCATACGTTGCTGGGGCTGCTGAAACATCCGCTGGTCCGGCTCGATCTCGGCGCCGTCGATGTCGCCCGCGCGACCCGGACGCTGGAGCGGCGCACCCTTCGAGGCCCGCGGCCCCGCGACTGGGACCGATTGCGGCACAAGCTGGATCAGGCCGCCGCGCCGCGCGACGACGGCCACGACCCGTCCGAGCGCACCCTGGCCGACCTTGCCGCCGCCCGCGCCCTGACCGACCGGCTCGAGACCCTCGCGGCGTCGGCGCTCGCGGCCTTCAGCCCGACCGCGTCGCTGGACCTCGCGGCGCGCGGCTTGATCGAGCAGGTCGAGGCCTTCGCCGGTCTCGACGTCTGGGCCGGGCCTGACGGCGAAGCCGCCGCGGGCCTGATGACCGCCCTGATCGAGGGCGGGGCGTCCCTGGGCTCGGTCGATCGGTCCCATTTCCGGGACCTCGTCTCCGGTCTGCTGGTCGAGCAGACGGTTCGGACCGGCGGCGCGACCCATCCGGCCCTGCGCATCCTGGGACCGATCGAGGCCCGGCTGGTGCGGGCCGACCGGATGATCCTGGCCGGACTGGAGGAGGGCGTGTGGCCTGTGGCGGCGCCGACCGACCCCTTCCTGTCGCGTCCGATGCGCGAGACCCTGGGCCTGCCGCCGCCCGAACGCCGGCTGGGCCAGACGGCCCAGGACTTCGTCCAGGCCGCCTGTGCCGAGGAGGTGATCCTGGTCCATTCCGAGCGGCGCGGGGGCCAGCCGGCGGTCAAGTCGCGCTGGCTGTGGCGGCTGGAGATGCTGACCCGCGGCGCGAACCGGCCCGGCACGCCGGTGACCCTGGATCGCCCGACGCCGCATCGCGATTGGGCCCGGGCGCTGGACGCCCCGACCCACCCCCGCCCGGACTATGCCCGACGACCCGCCCCGACCCCGCCGGTGCGGCGGCGGCCGCGCGAGCTGCCGGTCACGAGCGTGGAGCGGTGGGTGCGCGACCCCTATGCGGTCCATGCCCGGTACATCCTGGGTCTCAAGCGTCTGGACCGACCGGGCGAGGCCGGGGATGCCCTGGTCCGGGGCACGGCCATCCATGCGGCCCTGCAGCGGATGTCGGAGGACTGGCCCGGCGATCTGCCCGAGGCCTGTGCGCCGGCCATCGAAAGCTTCCTCGTCGAGGCCCTGACCGACGCCGGGTTCGACGAAGCGGCCATGGCGCGCGAACTCGTTCTCGCGCGCAACTGCGCCGGCTGGCTGGCCGGGTTCGAGATCGACCGCCGCCTGCGCGCCGATCGCCGCCTGATCGAGGCGCGGGGCCGGACGACCCTGCCCGGGCCTTTCGCGCCGTTTCTGCTGACGGCCCGGGCGGACCGGATCGATATCGGTCCCGGTGGGACGGCGGTGATCGACTTCAAGACCGGATCGGTGCCCTCGGCCAAACAGGTGCGCGAGCATTTCGCGCCCCAGCTGACCCTGACCGCCGCCATCCTAGCGGACGGTGGCTTCGAGACCGGGCCGGTCGCAGCGACCGAACTGCTGTATGTCAAGATCATCGGCCGCAGCCCGCCCGGCGATGTGGTCGATGTCTCGGCACCGGGACGCAACAACAGCCTGACCGCCGCCCAGATAGCCGAGGCCGCGCGCGACGGCCTGACGCGCCGCATCGCCGACTTCGACCGCGAGGAGACGGCCTATGTCAGCTGGGCCGCGCCCCAGTTCATGGGCACGTTCGGTGGCAATTACGACCATCTGGCGCGGGTGTGGGAATGGCACGTCGTGGGCACCGAGGAGGCCGAGAGCGAATGAGCGCCGCCCATCAGATCACCGCCGCCGACCCGGCTCTGTCGGTCTTCGTCACGGCCAATGCGGGCTCGGGCAAGACCACGACCCTGGTCAACCGGGTGGCGCGACTGCTGCTGGAAAAGGTCCGGCCCGGCGAGATCCTGTGCGTCACCTATACCAAGGCCGCCGCCGCCGAAATGCAGGCTCGGCTGTTCGACACCCTGGGCAGCTGGGCGGTGATGGATGACGGCGAGTTGGCGAAGGCCTTGGCCGAACTGGACGATGGCGATTCGGCCGCCCTGTCCGGCGAACGCCTGTCGGAGGCGCGGCGGCTGTTCGCCCGGGCGCTTGAGACGCCTGGGGGGCTGAAGATCCAGACCATCCACGCCTTCTGCGAGAAACTGCTGCGGCGCTTTCCGCTGGAGGCCGGAGTCTCGCCGAATTTCCAGGTGCTGGAGAACGAGGCGGCCCGCAGCCTGTCGCGCACGGCCCGCGACGACCTGGCCCGGGCGGCGGGAAACGCCCCGGACGGTCCGCTGGGCCGCGCCTTCGCCCATTTCGCCGGCCGTCTGGCCTGGGACGATTTCCAGGCCCTGCTGGCCACGCTGGAGACCGAGCGCGGCAAGCTGGTCGGCTATGTCGAGCGGGCGGAGAGCGGCGAGGCGCCCGATCCCCATGCGCTGGCGGAGGCGGAGCTGGGCTCGACGCCCGAAACGATCGAGGCCGCGTTCCTTGACCACATCGATCCGGCGGCGTGGCGCGCGGCGGCGGACGGTTTCGCGGGCGGGTCCAAGAGCGATCAGTCCCTGGCCGGGACGATGCGTGTCTGTGCGCCGCCGCAGACGACGCTGGACGCCCTGTATCCGGTCTTCATCGACTCCAAGGGCCTGCCGCGCGCCAAGTTCGGCACCCGGTCGGCGCCGCCGTTCGCCTGTGACTATCTGGCCGATGTCCAGACGCTGTATCTGGACGCCCTGGAGCGTGCGCGCGCCGCGCGGGTGGCCGAGGACACGGTGCTGGCCCTGACGCTGGCCCGCGCCCATGCCGCCCTTTATGAGGCCGAAAAGGTCCGGGCGGGGGCCCTCGACTTCACCGATCTGGTCGATCTGACCCGCCGGCTGCTGACCGAGAAGGCCGATGCGGCCTGGGTCCTATACAAGCTGGACGGCGGCATCGAACACGTCCTGATCGACGAGGCCCAGGACACCGCGCCCGATCAATGGGCGGTGTTCCGCGCCCTGACCGAGGAATTCTTCGCCGGCTCGGGCGTCCAGCGCCGCCTGATCCAGCCCCGCCTGCCGCGCACCGTCTTCGCCGTTGGCGACGAGAAACAGTCGATCTATTCCTTCCAGGGTGCCCGGCCCGAGCGGCTGAGGCAGGAGGCGCAGCAGTACGAGACCCTGGTGCGCGGCGCCGACCGGCCGTTCCAGGAGGTGCCGCTCGATACCTCGTTCCGTTCGACGGAACAGGTGCTGGCCTTCGTCGACGCGGCCTTTCACGGTCCCGACCGCGCTCGCGCCCTGGTCGGCCCGACCGGCGAGATCGCGACCCATACGCCGGCCCGCAAGGACCAGCCGGGTTCGGTCGAGCTCTGGCCGCTGTTCCGGGACCCCGAAAAGATCGACCGCGACGCTTGGGCCCCGGTCGATCAGGAGCCGGTGCAGAGCGGACGCAAGCAGCTGGCCCGGGCCCTCGCCGAGGACATCCGGCGGCAGGTCGAGACGCGGGTGGCGGTTTGGGACAAGGACCCCGACACCCGTGTCCCGGTGATGAGACCCGCGGGCTATGGCGATTTCCTGATCCTGGTCCGGCGCCGCGACGCGACCTTCGAGGAGATCATCCGGGCGCTGAAATCGGCCGGGGTGCCGGTGGCCGGGGCCGACCGGCTGAAGCTGTCATCGCACATCGTTTTCGACGATCTGAAGGCCATGGCGCGGTTCGTCCAGTTTCCCGACGACGACCTGACCCTGGCGGCCCTGCTGCGCAGTCCGTTCTGCGACGTGCCGGACTTCGGCCCCGCCGACAGCCTGTACGAACTGGCCGAGACCGAACAGCGCGCCGGCCGGACCCTGTGGCGGGCCCTGCGCGACCGCGCCGACGAACAGCCGTCCTGGCGGCGTGCGCGCGAGCTGATGCAGACGATGATCGCGGCGCGGGGGCGCGATCCGTTCGCCTTCTTCTCCCTGTTGCTGAACCGGGTGGACGAGACCGGGCGTTCGGGCCGGGCGCGCATCCTCCACCGGCTCGGGCGCGAGGCCGAGGAGGCGATCGACGAGAGCCTGAACCAGGTGCTGGCGGCCGAGGCGCGCGGCGGGCTGGACCTGGAGACCAATCTGGCTCTGCTGGAAGCGGCCGACGTCGAGGTCAAGCGCGAGCTGGAAGGACCGCGCGGCGAAGTCCGCGTGATGACCGTGCACGGCGCCAAGGGGCTGGAGGCGCCGGTCGTGATCCTGCCCGACACGACGATGCGCTCCAAGCCGCAGGGACCGACCCTGATGCCGGTCGCGCTGGGCGATCCCTTGATCGATCCCGAGGCGGGCGAGGGCTGGCTGATGTGTCCGGGGCGCAAGGGCGACGACTGCGTTGCCTCGAGGGCCGCGCGCGACGCCCGCGAACGCCGCACGGACGAGGAGTCGATGCGGCTGCTCTATGTCGCCCTGACCCGTGCCCGCGACCGGATCGTCGTGATGGGCCGCGCCTGCAGCCGCCCGAAGGAAGGGTTTGAGGAGCGCAGCTGGTGGGCCGTCCTGGCCGAGACCTTCGACCGGATCGGCGCCCGCGACCTGGGGGATGGGCGACTGCGGCACGGTCCCGACCCCGTGACCACGATCGCCCCGCCGGCGGAGCCGGTCGTGGCCCATACCCTGCCCGCCTGGGCCACGGCCACGCCGCCCGTCGATCCGGCCGCGCGGTATGTCTCGCCGTCCCGGATGGACCCGTCGATCCGCATTCCAGCCCCCTCGCCCCTGGCGACGACAGGACCGGGCGCGTCCCTGGGCCGATTCCGGCGCGGGGACCTGATCCATCGCCTGCTGGAGCGCCTGCCCGAAATCGCCGCGGACCAGCGGGCGGACGCGGCCGCGCGCATGATGTCCCGTGAGCGTGACCTCGCTGACGGACAGCGCGAAGAAATGATCGCGGCGGCGCTGTCGATCCTGACCGACGACCGGTTCGCGCCGGTGTTCGGCCCCGGCTCTCGGGCCGAGGTGGCGCTGACCGGATCGGCCCCGGACCTGCCGCCGGGCGTGACGATCTCGGGCCGGATCGACCGGCTGGTGGTTACGCCGGACCGCGTGCTGGTGGTGGACTACAAGACCAACCGGCCCGCGCCGGATCGGGTCGAGGACGCCGACCCGGCCTATGTGCTGCAACTGGCGACCTATGTGGCGGTGCTGAGACGGCTGTATCCCGACCGCGCCGTCGAGGCGGCGCTCGTCTGGACCGACGGGCCGTGGCTGATGGCGGTGCCCGGCGTGCTGCTAGATGCGGCGCTCGCGGCCTTGCGTTGATTTCGTCGGGAATCGGCCCCACATCTCCGCCCGAAGGCGTCCCTGCGGCGCGATTTGCGAAAGAGACTTCCATGGCCACGGTCAAGGTCACCGACGACAGCTTCGAGGACGACGTCCTGAAATCCGGCACGCCCGTGCTGGTCGATTTCTGGGCCGAATGGTGCGGGCCCTGCAAGCAGATCGGCCCGGCCCTGGAACAGATCTCGGACGAGATGGCCGGCCAGGTGACGATCGCCAAGGTCAATATCGACGACAGCCCCATGGTCCCGTCCAAGCTGGGCGTGAAGGGGATTCCCACCCTGATGCTGTTCAAGGATGGCCAGATGGCCTCGATGAAGGTCGGCGCCATGCCCAAGGGCAGGATCGTCGAATGGCTGGCCGAGGCCGGGATCGCGCCCAAGGCCGCCTGACCGCCCGCGGCGGGCGGGGTTCCGTCCGCCGATCCGCCCTGCTAACGCTCGCCCGACCGGCCTCAAGCAGCGCGAACGCGCGTTAGGCCACCAAGGAGACTGCGATCATGGCGAGCGAGAGCGGCTGGAACATGCCCACGGGCGACCTCATGAAGGGCAAGAAGGGCCTGGTCATGGGGGTGGCGAACAGCAACTCCATCGCCTGGGGCATCGCCTCGCAACTGGCCGCCCAGGGGGCCGAGCTGGCCTTCACCTATCTGGGCGAGGGGCTGGAGCGCCGGGTGCGCCCGCTGGCCGAGAGCGTCGGGGCCAAACTGCTGATCCCCGCGGACGTCACCGACGACGCCTCGATGGACTCGGCCTTCGCCCAGCTGGAGGCCGAGTTCGGCACGATCGATTTCGTCGTCCATTCGGTGGCCTTCGCCAACAAGGACGAGCTGAAGGGCAGTTTCGTCGAGAACACCAGCCGCGACAGCTTCCTCCTGGCCATGAATATCTCGGCCTTCAGCTTCGTGGACGTGGCCAGGCGTGCGTCGAAACTGATGCCGAATGGCGGGTCCATGGTCACAATGACCTATCTGGGGTCGGAGCGGGCCATCCCGAACTACAACACCATGGGCGTGGCCAAGGCCGCCCTGGAGGCCGCCACCCGCTACATCGCCCGCGACCTGGGGCCCAAGGGCATCCGGGTCAACGCCATCTCGGCGGGAGCCATGCGCACCCTGTCGCTGGCCGGGATCTCGGGCGGTCGCGGCATGATCGCCCAGGGCCGCGCGATGTCGGCGATGAAGGAGGACACCTCGATGGAGGGCGTCGCCGGCTGTGCCCTGTGGCTGCTCTCGGACCTGGGCCTTTCGACAACCGGCGAGATCGTCCACGTCGACGCCGGCTTCCACATGATGGGCCTGGCGGGGGACGAGGAGGGCTGAGATCACGCGGAAGCCCGTCACGGTGAAGTGACTTGCACGTGAAAGGGGGGGGGGCAACTCAGGGTGCAATCCGTTCCTTGTCGGAGATGAGATATGACGGACCCCGTGACAGACCTCGGCGAGATCGTCGTCGTCGGCCAACGCCGCAGCAGCCCGAGCGACCCGTTTCCAGAAAGGCCGGAACCTGCGACCGGGCCAGTCGATCCGAACGATGCCACGGTCGATGAAGGGGGGCAGGGTTTCGAGGATCCCTGTGCCGACCCAGACACAGCGCGTGACTGGAACGCCGACGCGGCATCCGCTTCGACCGGAAAGGACCTCAAAGTATTTGCTAGGTCAACTCACCCGAACGAGCAGGATTTCGACGACCGGGAGTATGGCGCGGCTTTGTGGGAACGGGCCGACGGGAGCGTCGTGAGAGGCACGATGACTTTTGGGGAACACACATTCTATGAGGCCGCGCAACTTGCGGGCCAAGGTCTTCCAGCAAGGGCGGGCGTTGTCATCGACTGGACGCCGCCGTTCCCAGACGCAGTGATCATCGGCATGATTCATACCCATCCTACGGGAGGTACAACTCCGTCTGGCGGAAACTACTCTCAGGACGACCAAGGCAACCTCAGCTACGTCCAGGACCTGAGAGAATTTCAAGGCAAGTCAGGTTTACAAGGTCGTATTTACATTGCCTCAAACAAGCCTGGAGAGTACGAGACTCCTGGCGAAACGAAAATAAACGTCTACGATCACCGCAATCGAGATGCAGCCATTGCGGGTCAAGAAGGTCCAGAGGTAAACCCGGAAGGCCAGTCATGTTCTTAGATGTTGCACTTGTGCTTGTGTCCATTGGAGGCGTGGGCCACATTGTTCCTCAGCAAGTGACTTATTCTGTCGAGGAGAGTACAAAAGCTGCGCCAACGGGCACGAGTTTTTTGGCTGCATATGGTATTGAGCTCAACGGCAGTTGGATCGTAGAGTTTTTCCGCAACCCTGACGAAACTGATCAATTGATTGCCGTCCGTTCACTTTCCACGCCCGACGGACGACAAGACGGCAGGAGAGTTACGACCCAAAGCTGTCCTGAAATTCGCGACGTAATTTCCGCGCTCAGTGACTTGCCGAGCATTGATATTCGCGTTTCGGGCTTTTCACCATGGTCCAACCTGCGTCTCCCTCCTGGGCCTGTAGCGAGCGGAGGAAACTATCGTGTCTGGGGCACAGCTCGCCAAGCGGATGGCGCATTCGCCAACCTCGAAGCATCAGCGAACGCAGGTCTACTAGCCGAAATAGTTCAAAAAATGGACGTGCACCTCAGCAACTGTTGGTCCAGCCGAGGATCGCCGCCCCAGTGATGCCAAGTCAATGCGCCTCGGGTGGCCTCGCCGCCGGGTCGAGGTATTCGCTCTCGGCGTGGTGGTCGGGCGAGAGCACGAAGCGGCGGTCGCAGTAGCCGCATTCGACGAAGTCGGCGCCGCCCATGTCCAGATAGACCAGCGGGTGACCCAGGACGCCGCCGCCGTCGCAGGCCACGCGTTTGGTCGCGACCGTGATCTGTTCGGGTGGGGGGACGGCGGTGTCGGGATGGCGCGGGGGCATGGCCCCTCCTAGTCGGGGCAGTGGCGCGCGTCAAAGGGATCAGGCGGTGGGGGTCGGTTCGGCCGGCTTGTTGCGGCCCAGGACGCGGTCGATGATGCCCTTGCGCTTCTTGAAGATGGTGAAGCCCAGACAGGCGGCGGCGACCCAAAGGGCTATTTCGCCGACCACCAGGGCCAGGCCGCCGGCGACGATGGCCGGGGTCATCTCCAGATAATCCATCCGGCCCGCGATCAGGATCGCCGCGCCGCCGACATAACCCAGCACGCAGACCACCATGGCCGTCCAGCCGATCAATTTGGTCTTGGTCATCGCCTAACTCCATCAAGGTCACTTGTCGTTATGACAAGGAACCTAGACACATCCTGTGCGAATGTCAAACACCCTTGTCATCGCTCGGCTTGGAGAGTAGCCGGGGCGCGCCTAACTGTCCCGCACCGGCGCACCCGCCCTCCTGCCCGAAGACACCGACCGCATGACCGAACCTGAGAGCCTGCCCGTCAACGCCATCGAGGTGCGCGGGCTGGAGAAGACCTATGCGGGGACCAAGAAGGCACCGCCCAAGACGGCGCTGAGGGGGGTCGATCTGGTCATTCCGCGCGGCTCGATGTTCGGCCTCTTGGGGCCCAATGGGGCGGGCAAGTCGACCCTGATCAACGTCCTGGCCGGGGTGGTCAACAAGACCGGCGGCACCGCCGTCATCTGGGGCCGCGACATCGACCAGAGACCCCGAGATGCCCGCGCGGCCCTGGGCGTCGTGCCGCAGGAGATCGTGGCCGACGTGTTCTTCACCCCGCGCGAGGCGCTGGAGGTGCAGGCGGGATTCTATGGTGTGCCGGCGAACGAGCGGCGCTCGGACGAGCTGCTGGCCGCGCTGGGTCTGTCGGACAAGGCCCATGCCTATGTGCGGGCGCTGTCGGGGGGGATGAAGCGGCGGCTGATGGTGGCCAAGGCGCTGGTGCATAGTCCGCCGATCCTGATCCTGGACGAGCCGACGGCGGGGGTGGACGTCGAGCTGCGCCGGCAGCTGTGGGAGTATGTCCGCCGCATCAACGCCGAGGGCGTGACCATCCTTCTGACCACCCACTATCTGGAGGAGGCGCAGGAACTCTGCGACACCATCGCCATCATGAACCGGGGCGAGGTCGTGGCCTGCGAGCCGACGCCGCAGCTGTTGCGGCGGCTGGATACGCGAAACGTCGTGGTGACACCGGACGGAGATCACACGACGCCCGTTCTGGACGGGTTCGAGGTCGCGGCGCGGCCGGGCGGGGCCTTCGCCGTCACTTATCGCAAGGGCCGGTCGTCGGTGGAACAGGTGCTGGCGGCGGTGCGGGGGGCGGGGGTGACCATCGCCGACATCACGACCGAGGATCCCGACCTGGAGGACGTCTTCCTGGCCCTGACCTATGGCGACGCGGCCCAAATCAGCCCGACCCGGGACTGATCTTGCGAATGGGCCGCCGCGGGCGCATCTGTGGCCCATGTTCATCCAGACCGAACCCACGCCCAATCCGAACGTCCTGAAGTTCCTGCCGGGCCGGGACGTGTCGCCGCACGGCGCGCACGAGTTCCTGACGATCGACGAGGCGACCGCCTCGCCCCTGGCCGAGGCACTGTTCCAGTTGCCGGACGTGGCGGGGGTGTTCTTCGGCGCGGACTATGTGTCGGTGACCCGGGTGCCGCACGGCACCGACTGGTCCGAGCTGAGGCCCGGTATCCTGTCGACGATCATGGACCACTACACCTCGGGCCAGGCGCTGATGCGCACGGGCGACGGCGCCACCTCCAGCGCCGATACGAACGACAGCGAAATCGTGGCCGAGATCAAGCAACTGCTCGACAGCCGCGTCCGGCCCGCCGTCGCCCAGGACGGCGGCGACATCCTGTTCGACGCCTTCGACGAGGCGACGGGTGTGTTGCGGCTGCGCATGCGTGGGGCCTGCGCGGGCTGCCCCTCCTCGGCCATGACGCTGAAGGCCGGGGTCGAGCAGATGATGCGCCACTATGTGCCCGAGGTGACCTCGGTCGAGCAGGTAATCTGATTTCCACCACCCCGCTCATCCCGGCGAAAGCCGGGATCTAGTGATTTGGGCGGTGTAGACGAACCGTTTGGCATTGACCGCGATCCCGACCACCTTGCCTCACGACAGAACTGGGTCCCGGCTTTCGCCGGGATGAGCGGAAATCATAAGTCAGCGCAGCGAGTACTTCATGAAACGATTTCGTCTCGCGCCGGGCGGGGCGATCGGTCATCATCGCGCCCATGGCCCGACACGGACAGGATCAGGACGCCCGGGTGCTGGGCGAGGCGCTGGCGCGGTTGCGCCGCGACGCGGGGCTGAGCCAGGCCGAGGCCGGGGCCGCAGTCGGCATGACCAGTCAGGGCTGGGGTCTGTATGAAGCCGGGCGCAGGTCGGGCCTGTTCCGACCCGATGTGCAGCGCCGCCTGACCGCCGCCGTCGGAGCCTCGCCCGAGATGCTGGCCCTGGCCAGGGCGACAGCGACCGAAGCCCCGATCCCCGTCACGCCCCACGGCCTCGAAAGCCCTGCTCGCGACTGGCGACCTTCGCCGGTGCAGGCGAGGTCGCCGATGCTAGAGACCCTGCAACTGTCCGACGACGACCTGTCGCCCTGGGCCGCGTCCGGGGTGATCCTGGAATTCGATCCGGGCCGCTGGCCGCGGCGAGACCAGGGCTGTGTGATCGACATGACCGACGGGCGGCGGCTGGTCCGGCTCTACGACCGGGCTGAGGCCGACAGTCTGTTCGTGCGGGGCGGAGCCGGAGGGATGACCGCGACCGAGACCCTGGCCCGCGCGGAGGTTCGCCGCGTCTGTGCCGTGCTGAACCGACGGGAAGCGTGATGAAACATTTTCGTTGTGTTTTGTTTCATGTCATGCGAGCGTACGGCATCGCCCCATCGGTTGCGGAGTCATCCCTTGCCCCGATCCGCCGGTCCCATGGATGTGTTCGTCGGCCAGCGGATCGCCGCCCGGCGACAGGCTCTGGGCATCACCCAGACTGCCCTGGGGCGCAGCGTGGGCGTCAGTTTTCAGCAGATTCAGAAATACGAGGCCGGGACCAATCGCGTTTCCGCGCCGCGCCTGCATGCCCTGGCTCGCGTCCTGGCCATGCCGATGAGCGATTTCTTCCCGCCCGATCCGCAGGGGTTGGAACCGGAAGACGAGCGGGGCCTTTCGGCCCTGGCTCGGTTGATGACCGCCACGCCGGAGGGACGCGCGGTCATGATGGGGTTCGGCACCATCCGCGATCAACCGGTGCGGCAGGCCGTGGCCCGGATCGTCGAGGCGCTAGGACAAGCCGCCTGAGCCGTCGCGCGGAGGCCCGGTCGTGACGGTGCTGGTGATCGATACGGCCCTGGGGGCATGCTCGGCCGGTCTGTTCGACGGGACGCGGCGGCTGGCGGGCAAGGCCTTGCCGATGGCCAAGGGGCATTCCGAGCGTCTGGGGGGGATGGCGCGCGATGTGCTGGCCGGTCAGGATCGGTCCGCCATCGAGCGGATCGGCGTGACCGTGGGACCGGGGTCGTTCACCGGCCTGCGCGTCGGCCTGGCCTTCGCCCTGGGGCTGGGCGAGGCGCTGGACCGGCCGGTGATCGGCCTGTCCACGCTTCAGGCCCTGGCGTGTTCGATCCAGGCCGACGGGCCGGTCATCGCCGCCATCGATGCACGGCGGGGGCAGGTCTATCTGCAGCGGTTCCAAGACGGTCGGCCGATCGACGAGCCGCGGGCCCTGTCCGTCGCCGAGGCGACCGGCCTGGTCGCGTCGATGCCAACGGCGGGCGTGGTCGGATCGGGGTCGGCCTTGATCGCGGGCGGGGCGACGGGGCGCGTCGATGATCTGGTCGCCCCGTTGCTGGAGGCGCTGGCCGCCCTGACCCTGGCCGCCGATCCGGCGACCGCCCCGCCCCGACCGCTGTATCTGCGCGCGCCGGACGCCACCCCTTCGACGCGCCTGCCGGGCCAGGCGCGCGCCCCGTCCCCTCGATGAACCCCGCCTTCAGCCTGATCCGGGACCGGGCCGAGGCCGAAGGACTGGCGGCGCTGCATGCCGAAGCGTTCGACGCGCCCTGGACGACCGGGGCCATCGGCGACCTGCTGGACCAGCCCGGCGTGTTCGCCCTGGGCCGGGCCGACGGTTTTGTCCTGTGCCGCGCCGTCGCCGACGAGGCCGAGATCCTGACCCTGGCGGTGCGGCCCCAGGCGCGACGCGGCGGGATCGGACGGGCCCTGGTCGCCGCCGCCGCCGATTTCGCCGCCGGTCTGGGGGCGGCCCGGCTGTTCCTGGAGGTGGCCGAGGACAATGCCGCCGCCCGTGCCCTGTACGCCGCATCCGGCTTTCGGACCGAGGGACGACGCAGGGGCTATTATCCGCGAGACGGCGGTCCGGCGGCGGATGCCCTGATTCTGGTTCTCAACTTGCGCGACCGGCTTCCCACGGGCTGATCCGCCGCCTATCTTGCGGCCATGGACCGGATCGAGAAACTCTGTGCCGACCGCGGCATGCGCATGACGGAACAGCGGCGGGTGATCGCCCGGGTGCTGTCCAACGCCGAGGACCACCCCGACGTCGAGGAACTGTACCGCCGCGCCTCGGCCATCGACCCGCATATCTCTATCGCCACCGTCTATCGCACCGTGCGCCTGTTCGAAGAGGCCGGCGTGGTCGAGAAGCACGACTTCGGCGATGGGCGCAGCCGCTATGAAGAGGCCGGCGACGACCACCACGACCACCTGATCGACACCAAGACCGGCGAGGTCATCGAATTCTTCGACGCCGAGATCGAACGGCTGAAGACCGAGATCGCCAAGCGGCTGGGCTTCGATCTGGTCGGGCACAAGCTGGAACTGTACGGCAAGGCCATCCCCGGTGCCTCGCCCGAGGACCGCGAGGGGCTGATCTACCGGCGCCACGCCGATGCCGAGCGGCATATCCAGGCGCATGGCGAGGCCCATGCGCGGACGCACGAGGGCGGCTGATCGCCTCGCCTTGCCGTCGCCCGGTTCGGCGGTCATAAGCCGCCGCATGACCGAGACCCTCGTTCCGCCGAAGGCCGGGACCGGCGCGCCCAAGCGCCTGTTCATCAAGACCTACGGCTGTCAGATGAATGTCTATGACAGTGAGCGCATGGCCGATGTGCTGCGCCCGCTGGGTTATGCGCCGACCGAGACGCCAGAGGACGCCGATTTCGTCATCCTGAACACCTGCCACATCCGCGAGAAGGCGGCCGAGAAGGTCTATTCCGAGCTCGGCAAGCTGCGGCTGATGAAGGAGGCCCGCCAAGACGCCGGAGGGGGCGGAATGACCATCGCCGTGGCCGGCTGCGTGGCCCAGGCCGAGGGCGAGGAAATCATGCGCCGCCAGCCCGCAGTCGATCTGGTCGTCGGGCCCCAGGCCTATCACCAGCTGCCCGAACTGCTGACCCGCACGGCGCGGGCGCGGGGCGAGCGGATCGGGGCCGATTTCGCCCCGAACGAAAAGTTCGACGCCCTGCCGGTCGCGCGCGGCACCGATAGGGTGACCGCCTTCCTGACGGTGCAGGAGGGTTGCGACAAGTTCTGCACCTTCTGCGTGGTGCCCTATACGCGCGGCGCGGAATGGTCGCGGCCGGTCGCGGCGGTGCTGGCCGAGGCACGAGAGCTGGCGTCGCGCGGCGTGCGCGAGGTCACCCTGCTGGGCCAGAACGTCAATGCCTATGACGGCGAGGCGGCGGACGGTCAGCCCTCGACCCTGGCGCGCTTGGCCTATGCGCTGGCCGAGGTGCCGGGCATCGACCGCATCCGCTATACGACCAGCCATCCCAACGACATGTCCGACGACCTGATCGCGGCCCATGCCGATCTGGACGCCCTGATGCCTTATCTGCATTTGCCGGTGCAGTCGGGCTCGGATCGCATCCTGCGGCTGATGAACCGCAAGCATGGGCGGACGAAGTACATCGAACTGATCGACCGCATCCGCCAGGCGCGGCCGGACATGGCCATCTCCGGCGACTTCATCGTCGGCTTCCCCGGCGAGACCGACCGGGACTTTGCCGACACCATGGATCTGGTGCGGCGCGTGAACTACGCTTCCGCCTTCAGCTTCATGTATTCGCCCCGTCCCGGCACGCCCGCCGCAACCATGGCGGCCCAGGTGCCGGACGCGGTGGCGCGCGAGCGACTGCATGCGCTCCAGGCGTTGCTGCTGGAACAGCAGGCGGCGTTCAATGCGTCCCAGGCCGGCAAGACCCTGCCCGTCCTGTTCGAGAAGAAGGGCCGACACGGGGCCCAGGCCATCGGCCGCTCGCCCTATCTGCAGTCGGTCCACGTCGAGGACGCGGATCATCTGATCGGCCGGATCGTTCCGGTCGAGATCGAGCGCGGCCAGCAGAACAGCCTGTCGGGGCATATTGGTGGGCCGAGCTCGTCGGCCGCTGCGCGGACCTCCCGACCCGACGCGGCCGGCGTCCTCAAGCAGCAACACGCCGCGCGTGTTGCGGTAGGACCGGCGTAATGCCGCGTGAGTCGGAATTCCTCGCCCTGGACGACACCGCTCTGCGCGCGGTCATCGGGCCCCAGAGCCGGCACGTCGCCCTGATCGAGGACGCCTTCAAGGTGCTGGTCGAGACGCCCGGCGGCGGGCTGTCGATCAACGGCGGCGCGCGCGACCGGGCCAATGCCAAGTCGGTGATCCAAACCCTGATCCAGCGCGCCGGGAAGGGCGCGACCGTGACCGAGGCCGACGTGCGCGCGGCCCTGGGCAACGTCCGGGGCGGCAAGACCTCCAGCAGCGACCCCATGGCCCTGCCGGTCGGCAAGCGCGGCGCGATCGTGCCCAAGACCAATGCCCAGGCCCGCTACCTGGAGACCCTGGCCCGGTGCGAACTGAGTTTCGGCGTCGGCCCGGCGGGGACCGGCAAGACGTTTCTCGCCGCCGCTTATGGCGCGTCTCTGCTCAGGCGGGGACAGGTCGATCGGCTGGTCATCACACGCCCGGCGGTCGAGGCGGGGGAGAAACTGGGCTTCCTGCCCGGTGACCTGAACGAGAAGGTCGATCCCTATCTGGCCCCGATCTGGGAGGCGCTGAACGACATCCTGGGGGCCGAGGACGTCCAGCGCCGCCGCGACAAGGGCGAGATCGAGGCCGCCCCGATCGCCTTCATGCGCGGGCGGACCCTGGCCCATGCCTTCATCATCGTGGATGAGGCCCAGAACACCAGCCGGCTGCAGATGAAGATGGTCCTGACCCGTCTCGGCGAGGGCGCGCGCATGGTCGTGACCGGCGATCCGTCACAGATCGACCTGTTGAACCCCCGCGATTCCGGCCTGGCCCATGCCCTGCGCATCCTGCGCGACGTCAAGGGCGTCGGCGTGCTGGAGTTCGCGGCCGAGGACGTGGTCCGTCACGCCATGGTCGAGCGGATCGTGCGCGCCTATGACGCCGACGCGGCGCGGTCGCGGCCGACCCCGGACCTCGAGGATCCGGCCGCCGCATGACCGTCGTCGTCGAGGTCGAGATCGAAGACGACGGCTGGAGCCGCGATGTCGCCGATGTCGAGGATCGCGTGTCGCGGGCGGTCACCGCCGCCCTGGGCGAGCAGGCCGGGTCGGTCGTGGTGCTGCTGGCCGACGATGCGACGGTGCGCGACCTGAACGCCCGGTTCCGCGACAAGGACCAGCCGACCAACGTCCTGTCCTTTCCCGCCGCGCCGATCGACCTGCCGGGCCACATGCCGCCGCTGGGCGACCTGGTGCTGGCCCATGGGGTTTGCGCCGCCGAGGCCGGGGACCAGGGCAAATCGCTGGCGGATCACCTGAGCCATCTGGTCGTGCACGGCACCCTGCACCTGCTCGGCCAGGACCATATGGACGACGCTGAAGCCGAGGCCATGGAGGCCAATGAGGTCGCGATCCTGGCCGGTCTGGGCGTGGCCGATCCCTACAGGACGATGCCGTGAACGCTTGGACCACCCTGCGGGACCGCACCCGCGACGGTGTGGGCCAGCGGATCGCCGTCATCCTGGCCGCCCTCGGGACCGGGGCGCTGGCGGCCTTCTCGCATCCGCCGTTCGGCCTGCTGATCCCCGGCCTGCTGGCCTATCCCGCCCTCATGATCCTGGCCGAGCGCGCCGGATCGACGCGGTCGGCTTTCTGGCGCGGCTGGCTCGGCGGCTTCGCCTATTTTTTCATAAGCTGCTGGTGGGTGGCCGAGGCCTTTTTGGTCAATCCCGAGGCCCACGCCTGGATGGCCCCGTTCGCGGCCAGCCTGCTGCCCGCCGGCCTGGCCCTGTTCTGGGCCGGAGCCTGCGCGCTGTATCGCCGCTTCCACGGACCGGGCACAGCGCGCGTGCTACTGTTCGCCGGACTGTTCGCCGGGTCCGAATGGCTACGCGGCACCATTCTGACGGGGTTCCCCTGGAACCCGGCAGGCGCGGCCTGGGAGGCCGGGTCCGCCGCCTCGCAATGGGCCGCCTGGATCGGTGTCTATGGCCTCGGCGCGCTGACGGTGTTGGGGGCGGCCGCCCTCGCCCCGGTCATGCTGGCCCGAGGGCGCCAGACGATCGTCGCCGCCGGGGTCGGCCTGGCCCTGCTGATCGCCCTGCCCGCGGTGGGGATGATGCGCCTCGTCGGGGCCCAGGATGCGCGCACCGACACCGTCGTGCGCCTGGTCCAGGCCAATATCGAACAGCAGGCCAAATGGTCGCCCGAGAACTTCGCCGCCGTCGTCCGGAGCTATGTCGATCTCAGCGCCGCCGCCCCGGAAGCGCTCGGTCGCCCCGATGTGGTGATCTGGCCCGAAGGGGCCCTGCCGGCCCTATTCGATGAGGTCTTTGCGCCCGAATCCTGGGTCGGGCCGGTCATCGCGCGGGGCTTCCAGCCCGGCCAGACCCTGATCATGGGCCAGAGCCGCGCCTATGCCGGACCGGACGGCCAGGCGCGCTACGCCAACAGCGTGATCGCCCTGTCCAGCCTGGGCGCGGGCGGGTTCCGCGTGCTGGGCACCTATGACAAGCACCATCTGGTGCCGTTCGGCGAGTATCTGCCGGCCGGGTCGCTGATGAGCGCGCTCGGCATCCGCAGCCTGGTGCATGTGCCGTCCGACTTCGCACCGGGGCCCGAGCCGCGTCCGCTGGACCTGCCGGGCCTGCCCCGGGTCCAGCCGCTGATCTGCTATGAGAGCCTGTTCCCTGGCATGACGCCGGACGGGGCCGACCGCCCGGCCTGGATCGTCAATCCGTCCAACGACGCCTGGTACGGCCCGACCTCGGGGCCGCTGCAGAACTTCAACCTGTCGGGCTTCAGGGCGATCGAGGAAGGCTTGCCGATGGCGCGGGCGACGCCCACCGGCGTGTCCGCCATGATCGATCCGTATGGCCGGGCGGTGGACGGGCGACGCCTGATGTCCGGCGAACAGGGCGTGATCGATGTGCGGCTGCCCGCCGCGCTGGATCCGACGCTCTACAGCCGAACGGGTGATCTGCCGGCCCTGCTGCTGATCGGGTTTTCCCTGCTGGCCGGATGGCTCGGCGCACGTCGCCGCGCCTGATCCTTGACGGTTGAATCCATCCCGCGACGCCGACCCGGATCGCGGTCAACCGCCACGAGAGACGGCCGTCACGGCCTCAGTTTCCGCGCGGCCGTCAGGATCGACCGGGGCGGCGTCCGGCATGGGCCCTTTCGTACCAGGCGGCGCGACACCGACACCTTCTGGCTCCTCGTCGCCTCGCGCCTGCAGTCCCGACGATCCGCGCTAAACATTACTGATGACAGGCGAACCGGCCTCGGGCGGCTCGGCGTTCCCGACCAGGTCCGTGGTACTTTTCGGACCAGACGGAAAAGTTCTTCCTAATCAACAACTCGTCCAGGTTGGGACGGAAAACATGCGTTTTTGGCGTGCGTGTAACGCGAATTTGGATGACAGACCTTGACCGCTGGCTCATGTCCGTCACTCGGATAAGGCGCAAGGCGAGAGACAAAGATGGCACGAGGCAAGGGCGAGGACGGACCCCATCCGGTGGACCGGCACGTCGGACGGCGAGTCTGCGAAAAGCGGATCAGCCTGGGCTATAACCAGAGCGATCTGGGACGCGCCCTGGGCCTGACCTTCCAGCAGATCCAGAAATACGAAAAGGGCACGAACCGGATTTCGGCGTCAAAGCTCTATGACATCTCGCGCTTCTTCAAGGTCGATGTGTCCTACTTCTTCCTGGGTCTGGGCGGCGGACAGCCGGGCATGGCCGAGGACGGCGCGGCGGCCTATGACCACGACTATCCCTCGACGCGTTACACGATCGAGATCAGCCGTCTGGCCCCGCAGCTGGGCAGCCGTCAGCAGAAGCTGGCCCTCGACCTGATCCGCGAGATGGTCGAACAACCGACCGCCGGCAAGGACGCCTGAAAGCAGATCTAAAGCCTGATCGGTTGAGGTGGAATCGCTTCGCGATTCCGCCGATGCCGTGAATCAGCTCCAGCATGATGCTGGAGCGAAATCTGAGCTCAGTTGGACTGCGTCTAACTGAGCCGATTTCGCTCTAGGGCGCTACCGCCCTTCGGGCTACTTGAGCGCGTCTGGTGTGCGCCCGCCTTCTGGCGGCTGAACGCGGACCGTCACACGTCCAGATCGACCGTGATCGGGCAGTGGTCGCTGGGCTGGACCCAGGCTCGGACCGGTTCGTGGATGGTGGCGCTGTCCGGCACCACCGCCGGCATCAGGCCGGGCGAGCTCCACAGATGATCCAACCGCAGGCCGCGCGCGGACTTGCGGAAGTCCTGAGCCCGATAGCTCCACCAGCTGGCCAGCTTCTGCGGGTTTGGATAGGCGTCGCGGACCACGTCGGCGAACCCGCCCGCTTGCTGAAGTCGATTCAGGGTCTCGACCTCGAGCGGGGTGTGGCTGACGATTTTCGACATGTAGCGGTGGTTCCAGACGTCGAACTCGCCCGGCGCGATGTTGAAATCGCCGGCCAGCAGCAAGGGGCGCGACTGGTCGCGACCGGCCATCTCGGCGGTCAGCCGTTCATAGTAGTCCAGCTTGTGATCGAATTTCGGGTTCAGGGCGCGATCCGGGACGTCGCCGCCCGCCGGAATGTAGAAATTCTGGATCTCGACGCCCTGCACCGTGGCCGACACGCAGCGGGCGTGGCCTTCGCGGCAGACATCCAGGCGCGGGCTGTCCTCGATCGGCAGGCGGCTGGCTATGGCCACGCCGTGCCAGCCCTTCTGCCCCGAGATGCGCAGATGCGGCAGGCCCATCTCGGCGAAGGCGTTGCGGGGAAACTGATCCTCCAGGCATTTGATCTCCTGAAGGCACAGCACGTCGGTCCCGCTCTCGGTTACGAAGCGGGCGACCTGGTCGATGCGGAGCCGGACCGAGTTAATGTTCCAGGTGGCGACCCGCATCAGCCGCGCGCCATCACGCGCTGGATCAGTTCGGCACTGCGCTGGGGCCCCAGATCGTGGGCGATGGCCGAGCGGAACTTCCCGTCCGGCCCTATCAAATAGACGGTCAGGGAGTGGTTCATCGTATAGGCGTCGCCCTCGCCGACCTTCTCGTAGACGGCGCGATAGGCCTCCGCGACGGACTCGATCTGGTCAGGCGTGCCCGTCAGGCCGATGACGCCCTCGGGAAAGCCCTCGCTGGTCAGGTAATTCCTCAGCGCCTCGGGGGTGTCGCGCTCCGGGTCCACCGTAATGAAGATGGTCTGGAGATCGGCGGCACGGTCGCCCAGCAGCCGCTCGGTCGCCTCGATCGAGGCCAGGGTGGTGGGACAGAAGTCGGGGCAGTAGGTGAAGCCGAAGAAGACCAGGCTCCATTTGCCGTCCAGCAGGGTCTGGTCCACGGCCCGGCCGTCCTGATCGACCAGCTGGAACGGGCCGCCGATCAGGGCGGTGCCGGTGCCGGTCTCGACGAAGCCGGCCTCGGCGGCGCGGTCACGGCCGTTGACGACATACAGGGACACGACGGCCAGGGCGGCGGCGACCGCCACGCAGAAGCCGGCGAACAGCAGGATGGAACGGCGTGGCATCGTGTCTCTCGATCGGGACGCCGACAGATCGGCGCGGGCGGTCTATAGGACAGGCGTGAGCCCACGCGAAGCCGAACTCTCGTCGCACGCCCCCGACCCGCCGCTGGGCGGTTGGCGCGACCTGCCGCGCCGGGCGCGCGGGCTGTCGCTGAGGACGCTGATCATCCTGCGCTGGATGGCCATCGCGGGGCAGACGGCGACGGTGATCGTGGCGGTCGGGATGCTGCATTTTCCGCTGCCGGTGTGGCCCTGCCTGCTGGTCATCGCGGCCAGCGCGGGGGTCAATCTGTCGGCCATGGTGCGGTTGAGGCAGGCCGAAGGGCGGTTGCCGGACGGACGCCAGACGGCGGTGCATCTGGGGTTCGACATCCTGCAGCTGACGGCCTTGCTGTCGCTGACGGGAGGGCTGGAGAACCCCTTCTGTCTGTTGCTGGTCGCGCCGGTGACGGTGGCCGCGGCGTCGCTGCCGGGGCGGCAGGCGATCGCGCTGGGCATGCTGGTGCTGGCGTCCACCATCGCGCTGTTCTTCTGGTCCATGCCCCTGCCGTGGCAGGCCGGGACGCGGCTTGAGCTGCCGGCGCTGTACCGGTTCGGGATCGGGCTGGCTCTGACCACCGGCGTCGTGTTCACCGCCGCCTATGCCTGGCGGGTGGCGGCCGATGCCGAGAAGCTGGAACTGGCCCTCGCCACGACCCAGGACGTGCTGCAGCGCGAGCAGCGGCTGGCCGCCCTGGGCGGACTGGCGGCCTCGGCGGCGCATGAGCTGGGCACGCCGCTGGCGACCATCCAGGTGGTGGCCAAGGAGCTGTTGCGCGCCTCGCCCGCCGACGGGCCGATCGCCGAGGACGCGCGGCTGCTGCTGGCCCAGGCCGACCGCTGCCGCGCCATTCTGAAACGGCTGTCGCAACAGCCCGAGGACGGCGACGCCCTGTTCGCCCAGGTCGATCTGAAGGCCATGCTGCAGGAGGTGGTCGAGCCCCATCTGGGCTTCGACCTGGACATCGCGGTCGAGGTCGGGGGCGCGGGTGGAACACCCCTGGTCCGCCGCCTGCCCGAGGTCATCCACGGCCTGTCCGCCGTGGTCGAGAACGCCGCCGATTTCGCCGCCTCGCGGGTGCGGGTGGGGGCGGTCGTGGATGCCGATTGGGTCCTGATCGAGGTCATCGATGACGGGCCGGGCTTCGCGGCCGACATCCTGCCGCTCCTGGGCGAGCCCTATGTGACCAGCCGGCCCCTGGGCAAGGCCCGGCGGGCCCTGGTCAAGACCGTCAGCGACGCGGTCGTCCCGGCCAAATCCAGGAAGGCCTCGGACAGGCCCCTCGCGCCGGAAATCCCCAGCCAGGGCGGCATGGGGCTGGGCTTCTTCATCGCGCGGACCCTGCTGGAACGGACCGGGGGACAGGTCACCGTCGGCTCGGGCGACGGCGGGCCGGGCGGCAATCGCGGGGCGCGAGTCTCGGTGCGCTGGCCCCGCGACCGGTTGGTGGTCGAGGGCGACTGAAAGCCGCAGCGCTTGCAACGGCTTCGCCGGATAACGACCTTGACGGCAAGGGAGATCGCGACATGCCCAACACCATCCTGACTGACGGCCCCTCGATCGAGGACCGGATCGCCGCCCTGGACGACAAGACCCTGTTGTTGCTGGACGACGATCAGGCGCTGCGGACGCGACTGGGCCGGGCGCTGGAGACGCGCGGCTTCGAGGTCCGGGTGGCCGGATCGGTGGCCGAGGCCAACACCCTGTTGCGCGAGGGCCTGCCTGCCTTCGCCGTGCTGGACATGCGGCTGGAGGACGGCAACGGGCTCAAGGTGGTCGAGACCATCCGAGAGCGGCGCGAGGACGCGCGCATCGTCATGTTGACCGGATACGGTGCCATCGCCACGGCGGTAGCGGCGGTCAAGGCCGGGGCGGTCGACTATCTGTCCAAGCCGGCCGACGCCGACGACGTGGTCAAGGCGCTGATGGCCACCGGCGACGCGCCCGAGCCGCCCGAGAACCCGATGAGCGCCGACCGCGTGCGCTGGGAACATATCCAGCGGGTCTATGAGCTGTGCGACCACAATGTCTCGGAGACGGCGCGACGGCTGGGCATGCACAGGCGCACCTTGCAGCGCATCCTGGCCAAGCGGGCCCCACGCTAAGCAGGCTTCATTTCGCCGGTCCGTGCTGTAACAGACGGGCATGACCGACACCGCGCCGCCCAGACACAGCCGCAAGGGGCTGTTCATCCCCTTCATTGTTGTGGGGCTGGTCCTCGCGGGGTGGACCGGCTGGTGGTTCTATCTGGCCGATCAGGTGCAAACGCGGCTCGAGGCGCGGGCCGAAGCCTTGCGCGGCGACGGCTGGACCGTGGCCTATAGCGACATGAGCACCACCGGCTGGCCGTTCCGGGCCCGCGTCGAGGTGCCGAACCTGTCGGTCGCGACGCCCTCGGGCCATGCGGTCGCCGCGCCGGTCCTGGTGGCCGAAGCCAATGCCTATGAGCCGACGCGCTGGGTGATCGTGGCCCCGGACGGCCTGACGCTGACGCGGGCGGGCAAGGGCAAGGTGGCGGTCGGCGGCGACGCCATCCGGGCCAGCGTCAGCGGCCTGACCCAGCGGTTCCCCAATGTGGCGGTGGAGCTGGCCAACGCGCGGTTCACGGCCCATCGCGACGCCGAGCCGTTTCCGATCTCGACCGCCCGCCGGATCGAACTGTATGCCCGGCCGCCGGAGCCCGTCGCCGCCGATGCGGCCGTGGCCACTAGCGAGGCCGACGACAGTGTGCGCGTGCTGTTCCGCCTGATCGACGCCGAGGGTCGCAGCGGCGGGCCGGTCGAGGGCCTGGCCCGCAACGGGCGGATGACGTTGCAGATCGAAGGCGTCGTCGAGGACGCGAGCCGTCTCAGCGGCGCCGACACGGCGGGCATTTTCGCCGCCTGGACCGAGGCGGGCGGGCGATTCTCCGACGTTCGGGGCGAAATGAGCGCGGGCGAGAGCCGGGCCACCCTGTCCAGCGCCGTCCTGTCGGCGCGGCCCGACGGGCGGCTAAAGGGCACGGTGGCCCTGTCGGCGGTGCGGCCGTTCCCGGCCATCGCCGGGCTGGCCGGGTCGGGGTCCAGCGCCGTGGACCGGGTCGGGGCGGCGGGCGCGACGGCGGCCACGGCGGTGACCGAGCGGCTGCGCCGGGACGAGGAACCGGTGTCCCTGACCCTGGTGTTCCGCGACGGCCGGACCTTCCTGGGGCCGTTCGCCCTGGCCCCCGCGCCCAAGCTGTTCTGATGCTGACCGAGCCGACCGTCGACGAACGACTCCTGGGGCTGGACGCGGGCCTGCGGGACCGGCTGGCCGAGCGGCTCCAAGCCGGTGCGCGGAGCGGGCCCGACGCCGACGCCATCGCCGTGCGTGCGCTGCTGGCCGAGGGGATGGACCGCAAGACCGGGCGTATCCTGCGCGCCGTGCTGGGGCGGATCGAGGCGGCGCAGGGGGCCTTGCCGGTGGCTTGCGGACCCGTCGCGGCGATGCTGGCCGCGGACCGCTACGGGACGCCGACCAAGGCTCTGACCGATCCCGACGAGGCGCTGGCGACGGTGCGGGTCGGGGGTCGGGCGATCATCGACGTCCAGACGCCGCGTCCGTGGTGGGGGCGTCTGCTGGCGATGCCTGACGCGCGGATCGGGGTGGCCCTGCCGGACGACGCCGGCGGCCAGCCGCGCGCGGTGCTGGTGTCGCTGAAGCCGACCGGGCCGACCGGCGACGACCGCACCTTCTGGGTCACCGACAGCCCTGGATCGGAGGCGCGGATCGTCGCCGCCTTGGCCGAGGTCGGGTTGGCCGCGCGTCTGCTGACCGAGGCCGGCGGGTTGAAGCTGTTGCTGCTGGCGGGCTATGTGCAAGCCGAGGACGGGCGGCTGGCGACGGCTCCCGGTGCCTTGAAGGGCGTGATCGGCGCCGCTCCCGTATTCTGACGTTAAGGACCTGCATGACCGACGCGACCGGCCCCCAGACGGGTCCTTGCCCCAAGCCCGGCATCCTGGACATCGCCCCCTATGTCGGCGGCAAGTCGGCCATCGCCGGCATCGCCGAGCCGATGAAGTTGTCGTCCAACGAGAACGCCTTGGGCGCGGGGGAAAAGGCGCGTGAGGCTTACGCGGCGGCCTTGAAGAACATCGCCCTGTATCCCGACGGCCGCGCGGCCAAGCTGCGCGGCGCGGTCGCCGATGCGCATGGGCTGGAGCCCGAGCGGCTGATCTTCGGCAACGGTTCGGACGAGGTCTTCGCCCTGTTGAACCAGGCCTATCTGACGCCGGGCGACAATATCGTGACCGGCCAGTACGGCTTTCTGGCCTATCGCATCAGCGCCCTAGGTTGCGAGGCCCAGGTCAAGCTGGCCCCGGAGCCCGGCTACAAGGCCGAGGTCGATGCCCTGCTCGAGCAGGTCGATGACCGGACGAAGATCGTCTACGTCTCCAATCCGTCCAACCCCACCGGCAGCTACAACACCGGCGAGGAGATCCGCCGCCTGCATGCGGCCCTGCCTTCGTCGGTGATCCTGGTCGTGGACGAAGCCTATGCCGAATTCGTGGTCGAGGCCGACTGGGAGAGCAGCTTTCCCCTGGCCCGCGACGCGGCCAACATCGTCGTGACCCGCACCTTTTCCAAGATCCACGGCCTGGGCGGCCTGCGCATCGGCTTCGGCTATGCGCCGCTGTCGGTCGCCGAGGCGGTGGACCGCATCCGCCTGCCGTTCAACGTCTCGGTGCCCGGGCTGGACGCCGCCACCGCCGCCCTGTCGGACGAGGCCCACCAGAAGGCGTCCAGCGAACTGGTCCAGACCTGGCGGCCGCGCCTGACCCAGGCCATCCGCGGCTTCGGCTTCGAGGTGCTGCCGTCGGCGGGCAATTTCGTGCTGGTGCTGTTCGAGGATGTCGAGGCCTGTCAGACGGCCAACGCCTATCTGAACACCAAGGGCATCATCGTGCGCCCGGTCGCCGGCTACGGCATCCACAACGGCCTGCGCATCACCGTCGGCACCGAGGACCAGAACCGCGCCGTGATCGACGCGCTCAGCGAATTCGCCGCCGGGTCGCGGGCGTAAGGCGTTCCACCCTTTCCCAGCGGGAGAGGGCTTGAGGCTCGCAGAGCGTAGCGATGCGCTAAGCCGAAAGGGTGAGGGGTCACGGTCTGAACGGTGAGGGCACAACCCCTCACCCTTTCGCGCAAGTCCGATCGCCTGACGGCTCTCGGGCGCTCAAGCCCTCTCCCTTTGGGAGAGGGATCGCGATCTGTCGAAACCAACCCCGCGCTAGACCACCGCCCGCTTCAGGGCCACCAGTGCCTGGTCCGTCAGCCGGGGGTCACCGACCGCCAGGATGCGGCCGTCGGCCTCGGACGGTGCCCCGCCCAGCCAGTCGGTGACACGCCCGCCCGCGCCCTCGACCACCGGCATCAGGGCCGACCAGTCCCACACCTTCAGGCTGGTCTCGGCCACCAGGTCCATCCGGCCGGCCGCCACCATGGCATAGGCATAGGCGTCGCAGCCCAGCCGGGCCAGGCGGGCGGTGGCCCGCACCTGGGTCCAGGCGCCCAGCTCGGCACCATTGAAGATGTCCGGGTCGGTGGTCGAGATGACGGCGTCGGTCAGTCGCTCGCACGACCGGGTTTTCAGAGGTGCCTCGCCGTTCGACCGGATCAGCCGTGCGCCGGACGGACCGCCGAGGAAGATTTCGTCCAGATAGGGCTGGGCGATCACCCCGATCTGGGGCGTTCCTTCGGTGCGCAGCGCGATCAGGGTGGTCCACAGCGGCAGGCCGGCGATGAAGGCGCGGGTGCCGTCGATCGGGTCCAGAACCCAGACATGGTCGGCGTCGGGCCGGTCCTCGCCGTATTCCTCGCCGATCACGCCGTGGTCGGGATAGCGGGCGGCGATCAGGCGGCGGATTTCGGCCTCGGCGGAGCGGTCGGCCTCGGTGACGGGGTCGAAGGCGCCGGGCAGACCCTTGTCGGTCTGGGCACAGTCGCCGCGGAAGAACGGCAGGGTCACGCGGCCGGCGGCGCGCGCCAGGTCGACGGCGAAGAGTTCGTACTCGGTCATGGGTAGGGCTTAGGGCTTAGGGCTTGGGGCTTAGTCAAGCGGGACCGTGCCTACGCCCCACAGAAGCCTCTTCACCACGCCCCAAGCCCTAAGCCCTCGCTTCAGGCCGCCTCATCCGTATGCAGCGACTTGGCCAGGTCCAGCAGGCGGCGGCGCGGGCGTTCGCCCAGCTGGTAATAGGCCTGGATCAAATCGAGGGTTTCCTTGCGGGAAAAGGTCTCGCCGCCCGAGGCGGCGGCCTCCCGGCGTTCCATGGCCTCGGTCAGGCCATCATAGAAATAGCTGACCGGCGTCTCCAGCGCCTCGGCCAGCTGCCACAGCCGGGCGGCCGAGATGCGGTTGGCGCCGCATTCGTATTTCTGGATCTGCTGGAAGCGGATGCCGACCTGGACGGCCAGTTGCTGCTGCGTCAGGCCCAAGAGGCGACGGCGGCGGCGTAGCCGGCGGCCCAGGTGAAGATCGATGTCGGTGGCCATGGCCCAGTCCCTTGATCCCGGCCCGTCCCGAAATGGAACGATCCGGGTCTCTCGGCGCAAGGGACGTGCCGGGGTCCGTCTTTCATTGCGACGCAACCCAATCGACAGCGGGGCATTATTGAGGCCGAGCAACACCTTTCTGGAGGGTACGAAATGAGCTTTTTGAGCTGGATCATCATCGGCATCGTCGCCGGCTGGCTGGCCGAAAAGGTGATGGGCCGGAGTCACGGTCTGATCACCAATCTAATCGTCGGCGTCGTCGGCGCATTCCTTGGTGGATGGCTGGGAAGCATGTTCTTCAATGTCGGGTTGGCAGGGTTCAGCTTCCAGTCCCTGATCGTGGCATTCGTCGGTGCGTGCCTGCTGCTGTTCCTGTTGGGCCTCGTCAAACGCCGCGCCTAAGCGACATCAGACTCAAGTGTTGGAAGGGGCGGTCTTCGGACCGCCCTTTTTCGTGGCCGGATCGCACCCACGAAAAAGGCCCGGATGAAAATCCGGGCCTTTGTCGTCATGCGCTGCTTGGGTCGATCAACGCTCGGGCTCGCTGGTCGGCGGGGTCGAGCCGTCCGGCGGGGTGGCCGGGTCGGTCGGAGTCGGCGGCGTCATCGCATCGTCGCTGGCCGGGGGCGCGGACATTGGATCGCTGGAGGCCGGCGGCGTCGCCGACGGGGTCGGCGCGGCGTCATCGGCGATGGCCGGGGCGGCGGTGAACTCGGCGCTGGTCCAGGCGACAACGACATCGGCGCCCTGTTGCGTCAGGCCCGCCAGCGGCACGCCGCGCAGTTGGCCGTCGGTGCCGCGCACGGTCAGCTCCTGTTCGCCGGCGTCATTGTTCTGGACGCCTTCCAGGGTGCCCAGGGTGGAACCGTCGGATCCCTTGACGCTCGCGCCCGGCGACAGCTGGATCGCGCCCGGCTGAGCCGGAGCGGCCGCCGGCGGGGTCTGGGTGGCCGGCTCCTGCGGCGCGGGCGCCATGGCGTCCTGCGCGAAGGCGGGCGCACCCAGCAGCAGGGTGGCGGCGATACCGGTCAGAAGGGTGGTCTTGCGGATCATGATCGATCTCCGGAATACGCGGGGCAAGCATGCCCGCCCATGACTAACCGTTCAGGTTTCGGATTGTTGCGGCCGCCCCGAAATGACCCTCACGCCGCCGTGATTGGCCGATTCCGGCTCGCGGAGCGCCACGTTCTATTCCGGCCGGACGCGCTTCTTGCGGAAGCTGGGGTTCAGCGTCTGCTTGCGCAGGCGGATCGATTTCGGCGTGACCTCGACCAGTTCGTCCTCGTCGATATAGGCGATGGCCTGTTCCAGGCTCATCACCCGCGGCGGGGTCAGGCGCACGGCCTCGTCCTTGCCGGAGGCGCGGACGTTGGTCAGCTGCTTGCCCTTGATCGGATTGACGTCCAGGTCGTCCCAGCGGGCGTTCTCGCCGATGATCATGCCCTGATAGGTCTTCTCGCCCGCGCCGACGAACATGACCCCGCGATCCTCCAGGTTCCACAGGGCAAAGGCCGCCGTATCGCCGTCGGAGTTGGAGATCAAGACGCCCTTCAGACGACCGGCGATCGCGCCCTTGTGCGGCTCGTAATGGCTGAACACGCGGTTCAGCACGCCCGAGCCGCGCGTGTCGGTCAGGAACTCTCCCTGATAGCCGATCAGGGCGCGTGACGGCGCCTTCAGGCTGATGCGGGTCTTGCCGGCGCCGGACGGGCCCATGTCGGACAGTTCGGCCTTGCGGGCCGACAGTTTCTCGATGACCACGCCGGTGAATTCGTCATCGACGTCGATCATGACGTCCTCGATCGGCTCCAGCCGCTCGCCGGTCTCGCCTTCCTGATAGACCACGCGCGGGCGCGAGATCGACACCTCGAAGCCTTCGCGGCGCATGTTCTCGATCAGCACGCCCAGCTGCAGTTCGCCCCGGCCCGCGACTTCATAGGCGTCGCCGCCCTCGGTTGTGTTGACGCGGATGGCGACATTGGCCTCGGCCTCCTTGAGCAGGCGGTCGCGGATGACGCGCGACTGAACCTTGTCGCCCTCACGGCCGGCCAGGGGGCTGTCGTTGACCGAGACGGTCATGGAGATGGTCGGCGGGTCGATCGGCTGGGCCGGCAGGGCGTCGGTGACCTCCAGGGCGCACAGGGTGTCGGCGACGGTGGCCTTGGACATGCCGGCGATGGCGACGATGTCGCCGGCCTCCGAACCCTCGTCCAGGGCCTGACGCTTCAGGCCGCGGAAGGCCAGGACCTTGGTGATCCGGCCGCGCTCGATCTCCTTGCCGTCGCGGTCCAGGGCGTGGATAGCCATGCCGGGGACGGCCTTGCCGCTCTCGATCCGGCCCGTCAGCAGGCGGCCCAGGAACGGGTCGCTCTCGATCAGCACGTTCAGGATCTGGAACGGCTTGTCCTTGTTCGCCTGCACCTTGGGCGGCGGGACGTGGCGCACGATCAGGTCGAACAGGGGGGCCAGGTTGTCGTTGGGCTGGTTCAGGTCCAGCGTCGCCCAGCCGTTGCGGCCCGAGGCGTAGATGTGGGGGAAGTCCAGCTGTTCGTCGGTCGCGCCGATCGCGGCGAACAGGTCGAAGGTCTCGTTGTGGACCCGGTCGGGATCGGCGTGGGCGCGGTCGACCTTGTTGATGCACAGGATCGGGCGCAGGCCCATCTTCAGCGCCTTGGTCAGCACGAATTTGGTCTGGGGCATGACGCCCTCTTCAGCGTCGACCAGGATGACGCAGCCGTCCACCATGCCCAGTATCCGCTCGACCTCGCCGCCGAAGTCGGCGTGGCCGGGGGTGTCGATGATGTTGATCCGGGTCTCGCCCGCCTCGCCATTCCAGAGCACGCTGGTGCATTTGGCCAGGATGGTGATGCCGCGTTCCTTCTCCTGGTCGTTGGAGTCCATCGCCCGCTCGGTCGTGGCCTCATTGGCTCGGAACACGCCCGACTGGGCCAGCAACTGGTCCACCAGGGTGGTCTTGCCGTGGTCGACGTGGGCGATGATGGCGACGTTGCGAAGGTTCATGGTCGTTCAATGCGAAAAAGGCGGCCGACGGGGGCCGCTCGGAAAAGCGTCATGCGGGGAGGCGCGCGCCTCTTACAGGGACGCGCGGTAAAAGGCCAGCCACCCGCATTTCCGCTCATCCCGGCGAAAGCCGGGACGCAGTGCTTTGGGCGGCCAATGGGGAAGGTCCGAACCGGCTGGCCATTCCGAGGAGCGAAACCGCGAAAGCACTGGGTCCTGGCTTTCGCCGGGATGAGCGGGATTAGAAGTCGATCGCCAGACCCTTCTTCTCCCAGTCGCCGTAACGCGTGGGTTCGGGGCCGGCCGGACCACCATGTTCCGTTACGGTGTCAGCCGCGACTTCCGCCTGTCGCCGCGCCGCCGCTTCGATCAGGGCCTTTCGTGCGACCTCGGAAATCGGCCGGTCCGGCGTGGCATTCGGCACATCGGCGTTGAAGACGGGCTCGAGCGGCAGATCGGTCATCGGCGCATCTGTAGGCCCGCAGGCCGTCAGTCGTCCATATAGCCGAGCAGGGCCAGGGCTCCGACGGCGACCAGGGCGCCGATGGCGAAGGCGGCGACGATCGAGCCGGTGGCCACGGCGGTGGACACCGTCATCGGACGGGCCTCGTACCATTCGACGATGTCGGCGTCGTCCAGGTCGTCGTTGTCGAGCGAGAGGTCTTCGGCGGCCATGAGGATTCTCCGGGAGGTCTGCCGACAGAATACCCCGCTCAAGGTTCCGTTCCCGTGACAACCTGGTAGGCTCGCGCTCAGAAGGCTCCGCCCTCTGGCTGCTACGCGCCGCCCTGCGGGTCGACCCGACGCGGGCGATAGGCTAGACGGCGCGGCTCAGCATCCGCCACTTCAAGACACGCTCCATGGCCGGCCATTCCAAATTCAAGAACATCATGCACCGCAAGGGCCGGGCCGACGCGGCCCGCTCCAAGCTGTTCTCCAAACTGTCGCGCGACATCACCGTGGCGGCCAAATCGGGGATGCCCGACCCGGCGATGAACCCGCGCCTGCGCCTTGCAGTCAACAACGCCAAGGCCGAGAGCCTGCCCAAGGACGTGATCCAGCGCGCCATCAACAAGGCCGCTGGCGGCGACGTCGATACGCTGGAGGAAATCCGTTACGAGGGTCGCGGCCCCGGCGGCGTCGGCATCATCGTCGAGGCCCTGACCGACAACCGCAATCGCGCGGGCTCCAACATCCGCGCCGCCTTCACCAAGAACGGCGGGGCGCTGGGTGAGATCAACTCGGTCGCCTTCATGTGGGACAAGGTCGGCCGCATCCACTACGCCGCCGAGGCCGGGTCCGAGGATGCGGTCATGGAAGCCGCCATCGAGGCCGGGGCCCAGGACGTCGAGAGCGACCTGGTCAAGCCCGACATCTATGAGGACGCGCCGGGCCACGTCATCTGGACGGCGTTCGAGGATCTGAACGAGGTGGCCGAGGCCATGTCCAAGGCGCTGGGCGACGCGAAATCCACGGCGATCGTGTGGAAGCCGCAGTCGGACGTGCCGGTGATGGGTGAAACCGTCGGCACACTGATGAAGCTGCTGGACGCGCTGGACGCCGAGGACGACGTCCAGAACGTCTATTCCAACGAGGACGTCTCGGACGAGGACCTGGCCAAGTACGCCGGGTGACGATTCGCTAATCGGCGAGGAGTGTCACGAGGGCGCTGTCCACCCAACCGGAACGGCATGGGCCGTCATAGTCCGTCGGTCGGCTGATCGGCCGGCCGGGATCACAGCTTTCGAGAGTCTGACCTTCGCGCGGATAGACGATCCCCTGCCAGCCTTCGATTCCCTCGCAGGCGATGACCTCTGAGTCCGGATCCAGCCGGTCTCGTTCGCGAGCGTCTTGGCTTGGGGCCTCGCGCACGGACAGGACGGTGTCGTCTCGCGAGTTCAAGCCACCGACGCGCGCCGTGCCCGCGCACATATTGAACGCGAGACCACCCAGGCCGACCCGCACCGACCGGACTTCGGGGTTTGGTGAAAGGGCTGTGTCGGCCCCGCTGGCCGGAGCTGTCGAAGCGGTGCCCGACGGACTGGTTTCGGCGTGCTCCGCAGCGTTCGCGGCGGGACTCGCGTCGGAGACTGCCTTGGAATCGTACGGTTCGCCGCAGGCACTCAGAGCCAGGACGGTGAGCAGAATTCGGGAGAGATTCATCATTGTGAGCTGCATCTCACTGTAACGGCCATCAACGCCGCGGGGCCGGACGGGGCCCGATGGGAGTCCAAGGTCTCGTCGGGCGACGTGGGCGACGCCGACGACGATGTGAAGAACGCCCGGAACCCACACGGGTTTCGCCCCGTTGGCCGATCGATGACCGTGACGTCCCTCGCCTCGTATCTCTTGCCCGTGACCGGTGCGGTCCTGGCGGGTGGGTTGATCGGGTTGGAACGCGAGTGGCGGGGCCGATCGGCGGGGTTTCGGACGCATATCCTGGTGTGCCTGGCCTCGGCGCTGCTGATGCTCGCCGGAATGAGCCAGGGTGAGTGGGCGTTCGAGGCCCTGCCGGACGAGAACATCGTCACCGATCCGACGCGGATGGCGCACGGCATCCTGACCGGCATCGGCTTTCTGTGCGCGGGGGTGATCTTCCGCAGCGGATTCTCGGTGCATGGTCTGACGACGGCGGCGTCGTTATGGATCACCTCGGCGATCGGTATCCTGTTCGGGGCCGGGATGTATGGGTTGGGGGCCTTGGGGACGGCGGTGACCGCCCTGATCCTGATCGGGCTGCGGCTGGTCAGCGTAAGACTGCCGACGCGGATGGTGATCGACGCCGTCGTCAGCTGGCGGCATGCCGAGCCGTCGCCCGCGCGGGCCATCGACCAAGCCCTGAAAACGGTCGATGACGGAGCCAGGACCGACCGGTTCGAGCTGATCGAGGGTGGTGTCGTGGTTCGTCGAACCTGGAAATTGAAGGTGCGAGGCGAGGCCGATCTGGTGGCTCTGGCGAAGACATTGGGGGACCTGCCGGGCGTGATCGGATATTCACTCGACCCGCGCGACGACTGACGGTCATTGTCCGGTAACCCTCTTTCGGGCAAAACTGGAACGAATGACGAACGCTCCGATTCCAAATGGGACTCGAATCCTGGGACTGGACCCCGGCCTGCGACGCACCGGCTGGGGCGTGGTGGTGGCCGAGGGGTCGCGGCTGCGCTGGGTGGCGCATGGGGTGGTGACGCCTGATGAACGCGCGCCGTTCAGCGAGCGGCTGCTGCATCTGATGGAGGCGGTTTCGGCGATCTGCGCCGATCATGGCTGTGACGAGGCGGCGATCGAGGAGGTGTTCGTCAATGTGAATCCGGCCTCGACCCTGAAGCTGGGGCATGCGCGCGCGGCGGTGATGCTGGCCCCGGCGCGGTGCGGGCTGTCCGTCGCGGAATATTCGCCGAACCTGATCAAGAAGGCCGTGGTCGGTGCGGGCCATGCGGACAAGGCGCAGATCGCCTTCATGGTGAAGCGGCTGCTGCCTTCGGCCGGAGAGGTGAAGGCCGATGCGGCCGATGCCCTGGCTGTGGCCATCACCCACGCCCAGCTGAGGAAGCGGGCCTTGCTGGCGGGTGCGGCATGATCGGGCGGTTGCGCGGCGTGCTGGCCGAGGTCGAGGAAGGGTATTGCCTGATCGACTGTGCCGGCGTCGGTTATGTGGTGACGTGCGGGGCGCGGACGCTGGGGCGGCTGCCCGCGCCGGGGGACGAGGCGACGCTGCATGTCGAACAGAGCTGGTCGGCCGAGAACGGGCCGCGGCTGTACGGCTTCCTGAGCCGGGACGAACGGCGGGCCTTCACGACCCTGACCGGCATCCAGGGCGTGGGGCCCAAGGCGGCGCTGTCGGTGCTGGACGTCCTGCCGCCCGGCGAACTGGCCGGGGCGGTGGCGCGCGACGACAAGGCGGCGATCGGGCGGGCCAACGGGGTCGGGCCGAAACTGGCGCTGCGGATCGTGACGGAGCTGAAGGGCAAGTCGCTGGGGGATATGTCGTTCACCCCGTCCGTGCCCGGCGTCCACGCCGAGATCGAGCCGCCGAAGCCCAGTGTCACGGGCGAGGCGGTGTCGGCCTTGCTGGGTCTGGGCGTGGCGGAAATCAATGCACGGCGGGCGGTGGATCAGGCGCTGATCCGGCTGGGGGACGACGCCGAGCTGTCGGCGGTGATCCGCGCGGCGCTTCAGGAGCTGGGGCGGTGAGTGTTCCTTCGCCGCTCATCCCGGCGAATGCCAGGATCCAGATCAGGGATCCGAACGGCGGGGATCGCATGCTGCGACGTCTGATCCACACGCCTTCGATTGCCATCTGGGTCCCGGCATTCGCCGGGATGAGCGAGTGATTGGATGACTGACGACCGCATCATCTCGCCCCAGTCCGCGCCGGGGGAGCAATATGACCGCGCCCTGCGGCCGCAGACCCTGTCTGAGTTCATCGGTCAGGAACAGGCCAAGGGCAATCTGAAGGTCTTCATCGACGCGGCGCGAGGGCGCGGCGAGGCGCTGGATCACGTCCTGCTGTTCGGGCCGCCGGGGCTGGGCAAGACGACCCTGGCCCAGATCGTGGCGCGGGAACTGGGTGTGGGCTTTAGGGCCACGTCGGGGCCGATCCTGGCCAAGGCAGGCGATCTGGCGGCGATCCTGACCAATCTGGAACCGCGCGATGTGCTGTTCATCGACGAGATCCACCGCCTGGCCCCGGCGGTGGAAGAGATCCTGTACCCCGCCATGGAGGACCATGTGCTGGACCTGATCATCGGCGAGGGGCCGTCGGCGCGGTCGGTCCGGATCGATCTGGCCCCCTTCACCCTGGTCGGGGCGACGACGCGGGCGGGCCTGCTGGCCACGCCGCTGAGGGACCGGTTCGGTATTCCGCTCAGGCTGGAGTTCTACACGCCCGAGGAACTGGTCCGGGTCATCACCGGGGCGGCCCGCAAGATGGGCGCCCCGATCAACGACGAGGGCGCACACGAGATCGCGTCCCGGTCCCGGGGCACGCCGCGCGTGGCCGGGCGGTTGCTGCGCCGGGTGCGGGATTTCGCCGAGGCCGAGGGGTCGGCGGTCATCGACCGGATCGTGGCGGCGCGCGCGCTGAGCCGGCTGGAGATCGACGAGGCCGGGCTGGACGCCAACGACCGCCGCTTCCTCAAGGCCCTGATCGAGAACTATGGCGGTGGCCCGGTCGGCATGGACACCCTGGCCGCCGCCATCGCCGAGGCCCGCGACGCCGTCGAGGACGTGATCGAACCCTATCTGCTGCAGCAGGGCTTCATCCAGCGCACACCGAGGGGCCGCATGGCCTGTGCGCGAGCCTATGCCCATCTGGGGATCAGCGAACCACCACCAACACCCCGACAACCCGGCCTCTTCGAAGGCGGGGCATGATCTGTTATGAATGGCCGGGATGTTCAGAAACATGGACGACCGCCGGACAATCAACGGCAGAATCGCCAGGTTCGCGATGCCGCGCAGTCGGTCGGCTTGGATAGGGAGCAACGGCGAACGTTCGGTCGATTGGTCGAAGTGGAAAGCCGTCGATTGGGTGCGAACTTGAGCTTCGAGGACCTGTGCGAAATCGCTCGAGAGGTCCGCGATGACGGCTGATAGCCGCGCCTTGTCGCCTTTGCCGCTCGAGCTTGTCGATACGTTGATTTCGTTGGAACAACGTCACGAAACCTGCTGGCGGGTGACCCGTGTTCTCGGGTCGATGCTGGCGTTTGATTTTGGTGGCAAGGTCTCGGTAAAGCTTCGCCGAGACGGGATGATCGACATCGGTTCATCCCTTCTGAGCATCAGAAATGCCCATTGGAAGGCCACGAATCGACACGGCGACATCGTCGATAGCGACGCGCTCGACGACACGGCCATGCCGCGCCTGCGCCGAGCCTTCACCGGCTGTGTCTTGCAGGGATGCGACCGACTGGATGATGCCGTTCGATTCCGCTTCAGCGAACAGACGGCTCTGACCCTAGACCTGACCAACCGCTATGAGGTCGAGGACGACGAAGAGATCGCGGAACTCACCTTGATGGGGGGCGCGGTCTTGCTGCTCTGGCGTGATGGTTCTTTCACACTCGACGGTGCCGAGAGCGAACGACGTCGAAGCGCAGAGGCGGCCTGACACACTCTCGCCAGCCGCCACACATCGGTTATGGTTACCGAATCAGGGGGATCGGTTCCTGGGGACGGTTCGGTAGGGAATGGCTGAGGCCGACATCGCCTATGTGGCGACAGCGGGGGCGGCGGGGCTGGCGCTGGCGGTCAGCGCCTGGGCCTGGCGGTTCCGCGCCCGGCTGTCCCAGCGCGAGGCCGCGGTCGAGCGCGAGGCCACCACCACCGCCACCCTGCTGGCCGACCGCGACGGGGCCTTGATGGCGTTCGACGACGTGCGGATCGGACTGGGGCCCGATGGCCAGGCCCTGGCGCTGCTGGGCGCGCCGCATGCGGTCGCCCAGGCCCGCCGCGCCCTGACCCATGCCGGGGCCGAGACCGCGACGGTCGGACATGGCGAGGCCCTGATCGCGGCGATCCGCAACCTGTACGGCCCCAGCCTGGATGCCCTGGCCGAGGCGGGCGAGGCCTGCGACCTGCGGATCGAGACGGCCGAGGGGGCCTGGTCGGTCGAGGGCCGATCGGTTGGGGCCGCCGCCTGGCTGAGACTGTCGCCGTTGAAGGCGAGCGCCCGCGTGGTCGATGCCGGGCTGGGCGTGCTGGCCGATACTTCGCCGTCGCCGACCTGGGTGACCGATGCCTCGGGCGAACTGGTCTGGGCCAACCGGGCCTGGCTGGGCGAGGTCAAGGCCACGACGCTGGACGAGGCCAAGGGGGCGGGCAAGACGTTCGATCGCGGGGCCGATCAGCTCGTGGCCGAGGCGGCGCGGCTGGGCATCCGGCAGGAAGGGTTTCGCTGGACGGCGGGCGACGGTCGCCGCCGGGCCTGGCGCGTCGTGGCCGAGCCCCTGACCGGCGGCGGCGGGGCCGTCCTGACCTTCGCCATCGACATGACCGAGGCCGAGGAGACGCGCGACACCCTGCGCCGCCATGTCGAGGCTCATGACGAGACCCTGAACCACCTGGCCGACGCGGTCGCCATCTTCGGCCCGGCCAAGCGGCTGGCGTTCCACAACACCGCGTTCCAGGCCCTGTTCAACCTCGATCCGGCCTGGCTGGACGAGCGGCCGACCCATGCCGAGCTGCTGGACCGTCTGCGCCAGCGCCGCCAGCTGCCCGAGGTCATCGACTATGCCGGCTGGAAGGCCAAGGAACTGGCCTTCTACGAGGAGACGGCCGCCGCGCCGGACGACAGCTGGTCGTTGCCGGACGGACGCACCCTGCGCGTGGTGCGCCAGCCGCATCCGCTGGGCGGCATCCTGCTGCTGTTCTCGGACATCACCGACGAACTGATGCTGCGCAGCCGGTTCAACGCCCAGATACAAGTCCAGACGGCGACCCTGGACAAGCTGAACGACGCTGTCGCCGTGTTCGGATCGGACGGGCGGTTGCGCCTGCACAACGACGCCTTCGAGGCCTTCTGGGGCCTGTCGGCGGAGCGGCTGCCGGAGGGCGAGGACTTCGACGCCGTGGCCGAGCTGTGCAAGCCGGTGATCGCCGATCCGACTTTGTGGCTGGGTCTCAAGGCGCGCGTCGCCGATCCCGATCCCGAAAGCCGCGTGCCGATCTCGGGCGAAGGCCGCACGACCGACGGACGGGTCGCGGCCTGGCAGACCCGGCCCCTGCCCGACGGGGCGACGCTGGTGGCCTTTTCCGATGTGACGGCGCGGCGCGGACTGGAACAGGCGCTGGCCGCCAAGGCCCAGGCGCTGGAAGAGAGCCAGCTGCTGAAACGGGAGTTCGTCGGCTCGGTCAGCTATGAACTGCGCACGCCGCTGACGACCATCGTCGGCTATTCCGAATTGCTGGAGGTCCTGGGCAATCTGAACGAGCGCGGGCGCCAGCATGCCGGGGCCATCCGCGTCGCGGCGACCCAGCTGACCCGGTCGATCGACGACGTTCTGGACATGGCCCAGATCGACGCCGGCGAGATGGAGCTGTCACTGGGCGACCTGCGCCTGGCCGCCCTGTTCGCCGAGGTCGAGAACAAGTTCCGGCCCCGCATCGAGGGGCGGGGCGCGACCCTGGTCGTTCGCTTGGCGGAAGCCACGCCCCCGATCCGCGCGGACGAACGGCGCATCGGCCAGGCCCTGGATCATCTGATGGAGAACGCCAGCCGCGCCGTGGCGGAGGGCGGGATCGTGACGCTGTCCGCCGAGATCGGCGCGGCCGAGGTCCGTGTCCGGGTCGAAGACACCGGACGCGGCATTCCCTATCACCTGCAGGCCCATGTCTTCGACCGCTTCGTGCGGCGCGAGCGCGGCGGGCCCGGCGTGGCCCTGGCCCTGGTCAAGGCGCTGGTCGAACTGCACGGCGGCTGGGCCGAGGTCGAGAGCGAACCCGGCAAGGGCGCCGCCTTCATCCTGCACCTGCCGCTGGAGGCGGAGGGGGTGGGGGTGGTGCCGGAACTGGGGCTTCGGGCTTAGGGCTTGGGGACCTCTATAGGGTTAGGCCACGACTTGAGCCGTTTGCTGCCAAGCCCTAAGCCCGAAGCCCCAAGCCCGCCTTCTGACCGGACCCTCACCCATGCCCGCCCCCCTCAAGACCGCCCTTGTCTACGACTTCGACGGCACCCTGGCGCGCGGCAACATGCAGGAGGTGACCTTCATCCCCTCGGTCGGGATGGGCATCGGCGACTTCTGGGGCGAGGCGGACCGGCTGACCCGCGAGGCCGACGGCGACAACATCCTGATGTACATGCAGCTGATGCTGGCCCGGGCCCGCCAGAACGGCGCGCCGATCACCAAGGCGACCCTGCGTGACCACGGCCATGACGTGAAGCTGTTCGACGGGCTGAAAACCGACCTGACCGGGCCGGGCTGGTTCGACCGGGTCAACGCCTTCGGGGCCCGGTACGGGCTGGATATCGAGCACTACATCATCTCGGCCGGGCTGGAGGAGATGATCGAGGGCTGTCCGATCCGCAGCGCCTTCCACCACGTCTTCGCGTCCAAATTCGCCTATGACGCCGACGGGACGGCGATCTGGCCCGCGGTGGGGGTCAACTACACCACCAAGACCCAGTATCTGTTCCGCATCAACAAGGGGGTGCTGAACCACTGGGAGCACGACCGGATCAACCGCTTCATGCCCGACGACGAGCGGCCCGTGCCGTTCGAGCGGATGATCTTCCTGGGCGACGGCGACACCGACGTGCCGACCATGAAGATGATGCACACCAAGGGCGGCTTCTCGATCGCCGTCTATGACCCGCGCAACAGCGCCAAGGATCAGGAGAAGATCTATTCCCTGATCAGCGAGGACCGGGTGAATTTCGTGGCCGCCGCCGACTATCGCGAGGGCGCGGCGCTGGACCTGATCGTCAAGGGCCTCTTGGGCCGGATCGCGGTCAACGCCGGGACCATGCCGGCCGACTGATCAGTCGTAAGTCACGCCGGTCAGGTACAGGCCGTCCGACGGCGCGACGGGGCCGCAGGCGGCGCGGTCGCGGGCGGCGAGAGCGACGGCGACATCGTCCGGCGTCCAGCGGCCCAGGCCCACCTCCACCAGCGTCCCGGCCATCGACCGGACCTGGCGATGCAGGAACGACCGGGCCTCGAACATCAGATGCACCTCCTCGCCGACGCGCATCACTCGGGCCACGTCGAGCGTCTTCTCAGGCGACTTCGACTGGCAGGCCAGGTCGCGGAAGGTCGTGAAGTCGTGGTGGCCGATGAGCCGCTCGGCCCCGGTCTGCATGACATCCACGTCCAGCGCCTTGCGCACATGCCAGACCTTGCCGCGCTCCAGCGCCGGGCGTCCGGGTCGGTTCAGGATGCGATAGAGGTATTTGCGGCCCGTGGCCGAGAACCGCGCATGCCAGTCGGCGGGGACGACTGCGCTGTCCAGCACGGCGACGCCTTCCTGGACCATGTGGGCGTTCAAGGCGTTCATGACCGTCTCGGCGGGCCAGTCGCGATCCAGATCGGCATGCACCACCTGGCCCGTGGCGTGGACGCCGGAATCGGTCCGGCCGGCAGCGGCGATACGGACCGTCTGGCCGCAGAAGGCGTGGATGGCGGTCTCGATCGCGCCCTGCACCGTCGGCTGGCCGTCCTGGGCCTGAAAGCCGTTGTAGGCCGTGCCGTCGTACTCGATCGTCAGCCGATAGCGGGGCATCAGCCGAGCCGCACCCCGGCGGGCACGGAAAAGCCCCGCAGCATCTCCTCGGCCGACTGGGCCGCCTTGCCCTCGCGCTGCACCCGCAGCAACCGAACCGCCCCGCCGTCGCCGCAACCGATCAGGAGCCGGTCGTCCAGCACGTCGCCCGCCGCGCCGGACGCCCGCGCGCTGAGCCGCGACATCAGGGCCTTGATCCGCACGGGGCCGTCGGGGCCGGGGGCCTCGAACCAGGCGCCGGGGAAAGGCGACAGGCCGCGGATGTGGGCGTCGATCTCGGCGGCGGGGCGCGACCAGTCGATGCGCGCCTCGGCGGGGGTGATCTTGCGCGCATAGGTCGGTTCGCCGACCTGTGCGGTCTCGGTCACCCCGCCTCGCTCGATGGCGGCCAGGGCGCGGGTCCACAGGGTCGCGCCGGTCGTGGCCATACGGTCGGACAACGTCGCGGCGGTGTCGTCGGCGGCGATCGGCAGGACTTCGGACAGCAGGATTGGGCCTTCGTCCAGGCCCTCGGACATGCGCATGATCTGCACGCCGGTCTGGCGGTCGCCGGCCATGATGGCGCGCTGGATCGGCGCGGCACCCCGCCAGCGCGGCAACAGCGACCCATGCAGGTTGAAACAGCCCAGGCGCGGCGCGTCGAGCACCTCGCGCTTCAGGATCTGGCCGTAGGCGACGACGCAGGCGGCATCCAGGTCCAAGCTTTGAAATGTGGCGATCGCCTCGGCGGACTTCATCGAGGCGGGGGTGAACACCGGCAGGCCCATGGCCTCGGCAAAGGCATGGACCGGCGACGGGGTCAGCTTCTGGCCGCGTCCCTTGGGCCGCGGCGGCTGGGAATAGACGGCCACGATCTCATGGCCCGAGGCGATCAACTCGGCCAGGGACGGAACGGCGAATTCGGGCGTACCCATAAAGGCGAGGCGCATGGGCCGTCCTTAGCGCCATGGCGTCCGGCGGAACAGGGCCGGCGGCCATCAGATCACGGTCGTCAGTCCGCTCCGATAGTCGGGATAGGCCGGCCGCCATCCGAGCTCGGCCTTGGCCCGCGCGTTCGAGACGCGCTTCGAATCCAGATAGAACCGCCGCATCGTCTCCGACACCGACGGGTCGGTCCAGGCGACCTCGGGCGGCCGGGGCAGACCCAGCCGATCCGCCGCCCAGGCCATGACTTCATCGGCGGGCGCAGGCTCGTCGTCTGACAGATTGTAGACCCCGCCCGGCCTCGGCCGCGCCATCGAGGCGAACAGGCCGGAGACGATGTCCTCGACATGGACGCGGTTGAAGACCTGGCCGGGTTTGCGCACCAGCCGGGCCGAGCCGTCCTTCAACCGATCGACCACCGACCGCCCTGGACCATAGATGCCCGGCAGGCGGAACAGCTGGACGGTCAGCCCCATGCCGCGCCCCGCATCCAGCCATTCGCCCTCGGCCTTGACCCGGCGGGCCCCCTCCAGGGTGGCGGCGTTCAGGGCGTCGCCCTCGAACACCCAGCCGCCGTCGCGGTCGCCATAGACGCCGGTGGTCGATAGATAACCGATCCAGTCGGGCCAGGTGCCCGATCCACCGATCGCCGGGATCACGGCCCGCGCGCCGGGACAGCCGTGGCCGTCGGGGGCCGCCGTGACCAGGATGGCCGTGGCCTGGGCCACCGCCTCGGTCAGCGCCGCCGTGTCGCCCGGATCGATGGCGCGGATGCCGTCGGCTTCCAGCGCCGCCCGGCGGTCGGGGTTTTGCGACGTGGCGACGGCGGTGCCGCCCTGGCGCAGGGCTCCGCGTGCGGCGGCCGTGCCCACATAGCCGGCCCCGAACACCAGCAGCGACGGCGGCGTCGAACTCATGCCGGGCGGACGAGCCTCGGACGGGCGGGCGCCGGATCGCGTTCGGCCTTCAAGGCCTCGGCCCGGCCGCTGTTCCAGCTGGACACGCAGGGCACCTTGGCCGGGTCGGCGCGATCGGCATACCGGCGGGCGATGTCCGTCACCTCTTCCATCAGCCCCTGTTTCAGGGTGATGGCTTTGAGGCCCAGGTCGCGGAACTGGTCATTGGCTACGACCAGCTCGTTCTCGTCGGCCTCCTGTCGCGGATTGGCGACGTTGCGCACCTCGGCCCCGGTCATGGAGGCGATCATTCCCGCCAGGTCGCGGACTCGGTGGCTCTCGGTCACCTGGTTCAGGATCTTGACCCGGTCGCCGCCCTTGGGCGGGTTCTTCAGCGCCAGTTCGATGCAGCGCACCGTGTCCTGGATGTGGATGAAGGCCCGCGTCTGGCCGCCCGATCCATGCACCGTCAGCGGATGGCCCACCGCCGCCTGCATCAGGAACCGGTTCAGCACGGTGCCATAGTCACCGTCATAGTCGAACCGGTTGATCAGCCGCTCGTCCTGTTTGGTCTCGTCCGTCTGGGTGCCCCAGACGATGCCCTGATGCAGGTCGGTGATCCGCACGCCGTCGTTCTTGGCGTAGAACTGGAACAGCAGGGCGTCCTGGGTCTTGGTCATGTGATAGATCGAGCCGGGGTTCGGCGGGAACAGGATCTCCTGTTCGATCGGGCCGAAATCGGTGTCCACCGTGACCTTCAGATACCCTTCGGGGATGCGCAGCCCGGCGGTCGTATAGCCATAGACCCCCATGGTGCCGAGGTGCGCCAGATGCACGTCGCGCCCGCTCTCGACGATGGCGGCCAAGAGGTGGTTGGTGGCGTTGATGTTGTTGTCGACGGTGTAGAGCTTGTGCCGCGCCGACTTCATCGAATAGGGTGCCGCGCGCTGTTCGGCGAAATGGACCACGCTGTCGGGCGCCTCGTCGCGGATCAGGGCGACCAGGCGGTCGAACTCCTTGCCGACGGTCATGTTGACGAAGCCGATGGTCTTGCCGGACGTCTCCTTCCAGGCCGCGATCCGTTCGCCCATCGACCGGATCGGGGTCAGGGACCGGACTTCCAGCTCGTTGTCGATGTTCCGCCGGCTGAGGTTGTCGACGATCGTCACGTCCCAGCCACGCGCCGACAGATGCAATGCCGTGGGCCAACCGCAAAAGCCGTCGCCGCCCAGAACCAGAACCTTCATCCGTACGCTTCCTTGGTTTCGTTACGTCCTGCGTAGCGGAAGGCGAAGGTTGTAGAAAGGTTCACGATGACGAGGGGGCCGAGACGAGACTTCCCTCTCCCAGGGGGAGAGGGTACTCACCCGTGGTTCCGCAAAACCTCCAGCACGGCCGCCCCATACCGTTCGATCTTACTCTGACCGACGCCCGGAATGGCCGACAACGCATCCAGCGACCCCGGCTCGTCATGCGCGATCTGCAACAGGGTCTTGTCATGAAAGATCACATATGGCGGCACATGCTGTTCCGACGCCCGGTCCCGCCGCCAGGCGCGCAGGGACTCGAACCGCGCGCGCATATCGGCGTCCAGCGCCTCCACCGCCACATTGCCCTCCCGCGTCCGCCGCCGCGGATTGCCGGACCGGGTCGAGGCGTCGAACCCGGCCGGCACCCGCCGCACCTCGATCGGCCGCTCGCCGCGATAGACCGCCCGCACCGCCTCGGCATCGCCCAAACCGATCAGTGGCTTGCCCTCATTGGGGTCTTCCAGCAGCAACCCCTCGAACAGCAGATGATCGACGATGTCCCGCCATCCGCTCGGCGAGGTGTCCTTGCCGATGCCCCAGGTCGACAGGGCCTCCTCCCGCCGCTGCACGTCCTTGGTCTTGCCCAGCAGGTGATCGACCACGCGGCCTCGCCCGAAGCGGCCGTTCAGCCGCTGCACCGCCGCCAGAGCCTTCTGGGCCTGGACCGTGGCGTCATACAGGGCCGGCGGATCGGCGCAGACGTCGCACACCCCGCACGGCTCGGCCCCGACCTCGCCGAAGTATCGCCGCACCGCCTGGGGCCGGCACACCGCCCCGTCCAGCATGGCGAACAGCTGGCGGGCCTTCTTGGTCTGGGCCGCCTTGACCTCCTCCGCCATCGGCCGGCCTTCCAGCCGGCGCAGCGTCCAGGCGATATCCGAAGGGCCATACAGGGTGATCCCCTCGGCCGGTTCCCCGTCGCGGCCCGCCCGCCCGATCTCCTGCCAATAGGCCTCCAGCGACCCCGGCGGATCGGCATGGATCACGAACCGGACATCGGCCTTGTCCACCCCCATTCCGAAGGCGATGGTCGCCACCATCACCGCCCCGTCCTCGGCCAGGAACCGCGCCAGCAGCCGATCCCGTTGCCGCCCGTCCATCCCCGCGTGATAGGCGATCGCATTGGTCCCGGCATCGCGCAGCGCCTGGGCCACCCGTTCGCAGCCATCGCGGCTGCCGCAATAGACCACGCCGGACTTGCCGCGCCGGGCCTGGACCAGGGCGATCACGGCGGCGTCGGTCTTGGCCCGCGAGCCGCTCTCCTTGCGCACCGCGGCCAGCTGCAGATTGGGCCGGGCGAAACTGTCGACGAACACGCGGGCGTCGTCGAGCCGCAGCGAGCGCAGGATGTCGTCGCGGGTCCGCGCGTCGGCGGTGGCGGTCACGGCGATGCGCGGCACGTCCGGGAACCGCTCGGCCAGCAGACCCAGATTACGATAGTCGGGGCGGAAGTCGTGACCCCACTGGCTGACGCAATGCGCCTCGTCGATGGCGACCAGGCTGAGCGGCAGTTCGGCCAGTCGGTCCAGCATGGCCCCGGCGGCCAGCCCCTCCGGCGACACATACAGCAGGTCCAGCTCCCCCGCCCGCGCCTGACGCCAGATCGCCGACCGGTCGTCCAGCGACACGCCGGAATCCAGCCGCGCCGCCGCCACCCCCTGTTGCTTCAAGGCCTCGACCTGATCGGTCATCAGGGCGATCAGCGGCGATACCACCAGTCCCAGGCCGGGTCGGAGCATGGCCGGGATCTGATAGCAGACGCTCTTGCCCCCGCCGGTCGGCAGCACCGCCAGCACGTCCCGCCCGGCCATGATCTCGGCCACCACCTGGGCCTGCAGCCCGCGAAAATCATCGTGCCCCCAGACGCGGGCCAGGGTCGCCCGGGCGCGGTCCAGCCCGGGGATCGTCGGTCGGTCGTCGAGGGTCGCATCGGCCAGCATCGGTTGTCTGTGCCCGATCTGTTCCCCTGTGTCACGGCCCGGTCCCGTCCTTCTTCCGCCACGCTCACGGGAATATGAGAAGCCGCCGGTCGATCCCGGCTGTAGAGGTGACGCCCATGAGGCTGAGGGGTCTGTTCATCGTCGGCGCGGTCGTGACCGCGGGTGCCCTGGGGGTCGGCTCGACCGCCCAGCCCACCTCCGCGCGCCCCCTGCTGCGCGACACCCCGACCGAGCCCGTGGTGGTCGAGCTGTTCACCGCCCAGGGCTGCGCCTCCTGCCCCGACGCCAATGAGGTGGTCGAGGCCCTGGCCGGCGAGCCCGGCGTGATCGCCCTGACCTATGCGGTCGATTACTGGGACTATCGCGGCTGGTCCGACACCTTCGCCCGGCCCGAGTTCGCCCAGCGCCAGCGCGCCTATCGCGCCGCCATGCGTCTGAGGAACGTCTATACCCCCCAGGTCGTGATCGACGGCCGCCGCCAGGTCTCCGGCGCCCGCCCGCCCGAGGTCCAGTTGGCCGTGACCGAGGAGGCGGCACGCCTGGTCTTCCCGCCCCAGATCGAATTCCGCGACACCGGCGAGGCCGTCGGCATCGGCTCGGGCCGCGCCCCCGCGGGCGGGGCCGAGGTCTGGGCCGTGACCTATACGCCGGGCATGCAGGCGGTGGCGGTCGAGGGCGGCGAGAACCGCGGCCAGACCGTGCGCCACGTCAATGTGGTCAGCGGCTTGACCAAGCTGGGCGACTGGCGGGGCCGACCGATGCTGCTGGATCTGCCGGACGATCGGCCTGAAGGCCAGGCCCTGGTCATCCTCGTCCAGACCAAGACCGACCGCCGCATCCTCAATGCCGCCGCCCTGGACTGAGGGGGCGATAGGTCTCGCTCATTCTCCCAGCGGGAGAGGAACCACGCCTGAACGTCTTGTCGAGTCGGGGCCCTGGACTTCCAGCGCGCCCGTCCGCTCGACCGCCACGGGCCCCGTCATCAGGACATGGTCCGTGGCCTCGTCCCACCGGATCGCCAGCTCGCCGCCGTCGACGACCACCGTGGCCGAACGGTCCGCCAGACCCCGCCGCGCGCTGGCCACCAAGGCGGCACAGGCCCCGGTCCCGCAGGCCTTCGTCAGCCCCGCGCCCCGTTCCCAGACCCTCAGCCGGATGCGATCCCGCGCCTCAACATGGGCGAAGCCGACATTAACGCCCTCGGGGAACAAGGGGTGGCGCTCGATCAGCGACCCCGAGCCGCGCACGAAGCCGTCGTTCGGCGCGTGGCCCATGAAGAAGACCACATGCGGATTGCCCATCGAGACCGCGCCGGGCGTGTGCAGCACCGGATCGTCGATCGGGCCGATCTGAAGCTCGATCCCGCGCGTATCCATCTCCTCGGCCAGCGGAACCTCGTTCCACGCAAGCCGGGGCGGCCCCATGTCCACCGTCACCTGGCCGTCCTCGGCCCGCGTCGCCACCGTCGGCCCCGCCGCCGTGTCGATCACCACCCGATCCCGCCCGGTGGACTGCATCAGCATCCATCCCACACAGCGCAGGGCGTTGCCGCAGGTCTCCACCACACCTCCGTCCGCGTTCCAAACCCGCATGAAAGCATCGGCCTCTTCGGCCGGCTCGATGGCGATGATCTGGTCGCAGCCCTGACCGGTGGACCGGTCGGCGATGGCGCGGGCCTGATCCGCGGTCGGCGCGAACGGCCGTTCCAGCGCATTGACGACGACGAAGTCGTTGCCCGCGCCGTTCATCTTGACGAAGGGGATGGTGGCCATGCGCAACATATAGGTCCGGCCGTGGCGTTCGTCAGCGGCGCACTCTAGGTTCGGCCCATGACCACGACGGGCGAAGGGGCCGACAACGGCGGATGGCGGCTGAAGGCCCGGCTGCGCGCGCTCTACCACGGCTCGTCCCGCACGGCCGTCCGGTTCCGGCTCGGCGTGCTGGTCATCGACCTGTTGATCGTCGCCTTCTTCATCGCCGCGCCCCTGCTGGAGGAAGGCGGCTTGGTCTTCTACGTCATCGACTATGTGATCGCCGCGATCCTGGCGCTTGATCTGGCGGCGCGCGCCTACTGCTATTCGGACATCAAGGACTGGTTCAAGAAACCGATCGTCTGGGTCGACCTGTTCATCCTGGCGACCCTGCTGTTCCCGGCCTGGCTGTTCAACCTGGGTTTCCTGCGCGTGCTGCGCCTGTGGACCCTGGTGAACTCCGAATTCTTCTGGCGCACCGTCGGCCGACGCTATGACGACACCCGCATCGAGGACGTCACCAAGGCCCTGGTCGCCCTGGTCACCTTCGTCTTCGTGGCCACGGGCTTCGTCTACACCAGCTTCCTGGGCCAGGCCGAGGGCCTGACCGGCTATATCGACGCCCTGTATTTCACCGTCACCAGCCTGACCACGACCGGATACGGCGACATCCTGCTGCCGGGTCCGTGGGGTCGGATCGTGTCGATCATCATCATGCTGACGGGCGTCACTCTGTTCGTGCGCCTTGGCCAGACCCTGCTCCGACCGCACAAGGTCCGCTTCCCCTGCGACCGCTGCGGCCTGCAGGTCCACGACCCCGACGCCGTCCACTGCAAGGCCTGCGGCAAGCTTCTGTGTATCCCCGACGAAGGCCATCACTGACGCCGGGCGTCGGCCGATACCGGGATCGCCCCTATCGCCGCTCGACAACCCCTTTCGCAGCAAGACCTTTTCGGCCCCGCACATCAGTCGGCGCACCTGGGTATCGCGCCGTGCCAGGATGGCGAACGGTCTTTGACATCGTTGCCCGAACGGCCCGCTCTTCCGTTGCACTCTTGCACTGTTGCACTGTTTTTTCGGGTGCAAATGCAACGCCCGCAAGGGTCCGCTAGTGTACGTCTGGTTTGTTAGAACCCACTCCTTCCCTTCCGCTCATCCCGGCGAAAGCCGGGATGAGCGGAAGGGCAGGATTGAGGCGCGGGTCCTCCCCTAAACCAAACGTGCCCTAGCCGAAGATTCGATCGACTCCGGCGGAGTCCAGAAGCCGCCACCGCCCCGGCCCGAGATCATCCGGCAGGCTCAGCCCACCCACCTGCTCGCGATGCAAGGCCTCGACATGATTGCCCACCGCCGCGAACATGCGCCGGACCATGTGATAGCGCCCCTCGGTCACCGTCAACCGCGCCTCGGTCGGCGACAGCACCTCCAGCTCGGCCGGGGCCAGCGGCTTGTCCTCGCCCTCCAGCACCAAGCCGCCGGCCGCGAACAGCGCGCCTTCCGTCCCGACCAGAGGCCGCGCCAGGCTCGCCCGATAGACCTTGGCCACATGGCGTTTGGGGCTGATCACCCGGTGCAGCAGGTCGCCGTCATCGGTCAGCAGCAACAGGCCGCTGGTCTGCTTGTCCAGACGCCCGATGGTCGAGATCGCCGGATCGCGCCGCCGCCACCGCTCGGGCAGGACGTCATAGACCAGATCGCCGTCCTCCTTGTGCGAACAGGTCATCCCCAGCGGCTTGTTCAGCAGGACCACCAGCCCCGGCGGGGGATCCAGCGGCTCCCCATCGATCCGCATCCGCTCGGTCAGGTCGGCGGTGACCGGAATCCGCTTCGACACATCGGTCAGATCGCCCCCGTCCAGCACGATCCCCCCGACCTTCCCCAGCCGCGCGATCTCGGACCGCGAGCCATAGCCCATGGACCCGAGCAGCCTGTCGATCCGGCTCGTTGGTGGGCTACCGCGTTTCGCGCTGCTTGAGCCAGGCGGCGTCTTCACTTCACCGCCTCGAACAGCTTGTAGCCGCCGCCCTCGGTGGCCGGCGTCACGCGTTTGAAGGCGGCGTGCAGCTCGGCCTCATAGGGCAGGTGGCGATTGGCCACGAGCCACAGCACGCCGCCCCTCTTCAGCAGGCCCGCCGCCTTGCGCACGAAGGCCTGGCCCAGGCGCCGGTCCTCGGCCCCGCCGTCGTGAAAAGGCGGGTTCATGACCACGAAATCCAGGTCGCCTTGGTCGTCCAGTGTCCGCGCATCGGCCCATTCGAAAGTGGCCCGGGGATCGTCCACGTTCTTGCGCGCCGCCTCGACCGCGCGCCGGTCCAGATCGACCAATTTCAGCGCGATCACCGCTTCGGATCGCAGGACCACCGTTGCCAGGGCCCCATAGCCGCATCCCAGATCGGCCCCCGCGCCCTTGAGCGCTGGCAGATGCGCCGCCAGCAGGGCCGAGCCGCCGTCGATCCGGTCCCAGGCGAACACGCCGGGCTGGGACCAGGCGTCCAGCCCCTCGACCCTCCGCGGGCCCCCGGCGGCTATGGCCTCGTCGATCCCCGTCATCGTCTCGGGCCGGATCACCACGCAGCGGCGATGGTGGGCCTTGGCCGTCTCGCCGACCTCCAGCCCGAAGGCCGTCAGTTCCTTGTTCAGCCGCGAGCCGCCCTTGTCCTTGGGGGCCATGACGTCCAGCCGACCGCCGACCTTCAACGCCCGCAAGGCCAGGGCCAGGGTGTACCGCCGCTCCAGCACGCCGGGCGGGGCATAGACCATCGCCGCGTTGAACGATCCCGGCTCCAGGCCCTCAAGCGAGGTCGAGCCGGGGATCAGGGGCGAGGTCTGGGTCGCGGCGCCGGGCGGATCGAACACCAGCGGGGGACGGCCATAGAGGATCGGGGTCATCCGCGACCCTCTAGGCGTCGGCCCGGTGTCAGTCCATCAGCTGCTGGCTGAGGTACACATAGTGCCTAGCCCAGCGGCGCGCGTTGGCCACCGGATCGGCGTCGTTGGAGTGACCGCCCGCCGTGTCCTCGAAATACAGGTGGTCGTGGCCCTGTTTGGTCAGGCGGGCCGAGAATTTGCGCGAATGGCCGGGGTGGACGCGGTCGTCGCGGGTGTTGGTCGTGATGTAGACCCGCGGATATTCCGTATCCGGACGAAGCTGCTGATAGGCCGAATAGCGGGCGATCCAGGCGGCCTCCTCGGGAATGCGCGGGTCGCCGTATTCGCCGATCCAGGACGCGCCCGCCGGCATCTCGTGATAGCGCAGCATGTCGATCAGCGGGCTCTCGATCACGGCCGCATTGAACAGCTCGGGATGCTGGGTCACGGCGACGCTGGTCAACACGCCGCCGTTCGAGCGGCCATAGATGCCCAGTTTCTTGGGGCTGGTGATCGCGCGCTGCTGCAGGTCGCGCGCCACCGCGGCGAAATCATCGAAGGCCAGCTGGCGGTTCTCGTTCAGCACCGCCTGGTGCCAGGCCGGGCCGAACTCGCCGCCGCCGCGGATGTTGGCCTGGACGAAGACGCCGCCGTTCTCCAGCCACAGCTTGCCCATCTCAGGCTTGTAGGCGGGCGGGAAACTGACCTGGAACCCGCCGTAGCCGAACAGGATCGTCGGTGCCGGGCCGTTCATCGCGGCCGGTCGGGTCACGAAATAGGGGATCTTGGTGCCGTCCGACGACGTCGCCTCGAACTGCTCCGTCACATGGGTCGAGGCGTCGAACTTGGCCGAGGCGGACTTCAGGGCCGCAATGGCGTTCGGGGACGGCCCTTCGGCAGGATCGCGGCTCCCGACCGGGAAGTCGACATCGAGCAGGCCCAGCGCCTGGGGCGTCAGGAAATTCTGCGACGAGACGAACAGCTCGCCCCGGTTCTTGGAGCTGTCGCCCAGCGACACCGCGCTGTTGTCCGGCATCTCGACCTGGCGCTGGGCCCAGCCCCATTCGCCCCGGTTGGCGAAGACCGACAGGCGGCCCCTCACATTATCGTTGATCGCCACCGCAACCCGGTCCGAGAAGACGGCGACGTCGCCGATCGACTGACGCGGGCCTGGAGCGAAGATCTGGCGGGCCTGATTGCTGATGACGATCTCGCCCCCTTCCTGCAGCGAGGCCACGGGAAAGGAGAGCAGGGAGCCGGCGGCGTATTCGATACCGGTCGGCGACCAGTCTTCGTCCGGCGAGAAGATGAGAAGATTTCCCGACGTGCCATAGATGCTGACACGCTCGGGAAGGCGCAGTCGCACCGCCCGGCCATCGACCCACTGCCAGGTCTCGGCCGCATAGGTGTCGATCGGACGCCGGAACAGCACCGCTTCCACCGCCCCGTCCTTGTCGCGATAGACTGAGGCCGAAACGCCATAGCCTCCATCGCCCTGTTCGCCGCGATAGATCTCGGTGGCCTCGGCCAGGTCCTGGCCGCGCGAGAGCGACTTGATGATGTAAGGATATCCTGACTCCGTCAGCGTGCCCTCGCCGAAGTCAGTGGCGACCAGCAGAGTGTCGCGATCCAGCCAGCTGATCCGGTGCTTGCCCTCCGGCAGGACGAAGCCGTCCTCGACCCAAAGGCCGGTGGTGGTGTCGAACTCGCGCACCACGACCGCGTCCTTGCCTCCGTCGGACAGGCTGACCAGACAGCGGGTCTCGTCGGGAGCCAGGCAGCTGGCGCCCTTGAACACCCAGTCCTTGCCCTCGGCGCGGGCCAGGGCGTCGATGTCCAGCATCGTCTCCCATTGCGGCGCATCGGTGCGATAGCTGTCCAAGGTCGTGCGGCGCCAGATGCCTTTGGGATTGGTCGCGTCCTGCCAGAAATTGCCGATGCCTTCGCCCAGGAAGCTGGGCTGGGGGATGCGGTCGGTGGCCGTCAGGATCGCCTCGGCCTCGGTCCGGAAGGTCTCGTAGCGCGGATCCCCTTCCAGCGCCGCCAAGGCCTTGGCGTTGGCGCCGGCCACGAAGGCCATGGCTTCGGCCCCATCGACCTGCTCCAGCGCGATGTGGTCGTCGGCGGCGCGGACCCCGGCGGGGCTCAGGTCAGCAGGCAGGTGGGGCGGCGGGGTCTGTGCCAAGGCCGCCGTGGAAATCACCGCCAGGGCTACGCCGGCCAGAAAGGACTTGATCATGCTGAACTCCGCTCATCCCGGCCAAAGCCGGGACCCAGTACTTTGGGCGATCGGCTCGGCCCATTGAGGTATCGGGATCGATCCCAGCCGCCGATGTCTCGCGAAAGGACTGGGTCCCGGCTTTGGCCGGGATGAGCGGATGTGGAGATCAGTCCATCAGCCGCCGCGTCAGATAGGTGTATTCCAGCGCGATTCGGCGCGCGGTCTCGCGCAGGTTCGCCCCCGCCGCATGGCCGCCGTCGGTGTTCTCATAGAACAGGGCGTCGTACCCCAGGTCCTGCAACCGCGCCGCCGCCTTCCTCGCGTGGCCAGGGTGGACGCGGTCGTCCTTGGTCGAGGTGTGGATAAAGACCTCGGGATAGGGCTGGCCCACGGCCAGCTTCTGGTACGGCGAATATTCGGCGATCCAGGCTCTCTGTTCCGGGATGCGGGGATCGCCGTACTCCCCCATCCAGGACGCGCCGGCCAGCAGCTCGTGGAAGCGCAGCATGTCGAACAGCGGCACCTGGATGACGGCGGCGTTGATCAGGTCCGGTCGCTGGGTCAGCATCGTGCCCATGAACAGCCCGCCCTGGCTGCCACCCATCACGCCCAGTTTCGCCTGGCTGGTGATGCCGCGCGCGATCAGGTCCTGGGCCACGGCCTGGAAGTCCTCATGGGCGCGCTGGCGGTTCTGCTGCTGGGCCGCCTGGTGCCAGCGCGGGCCGAACTCGCCACCGCCGCGCGTATTGGCCACCGCATAGGCCCCGCCGCGCTCCAGCCACAGCTTGCCGACCGTCGGCGAATAGCTGGGCAGTTGCGACACTTGGAACCCGCCGTAGCCATACAGCAGCGTCGGGTTGGACCCGTCCATGGCGGCGTCGGTGTCGTGAACGACGAAATAGGGGATCATCGTGCCGTCGGCCGACCGCGCCTCGAACTGCGACACCGTCATGCCGGAGGCGTCGAACTTGGCGGGCAGGGCCTTGACCGTCTCGGCCGACCGGGTGCCGGCATCGGCCAGCGACAGGCTGGACGGGTTCAGATAGCCGGCCACGCTGACGAACATCCGGTCGTCGGTCGTGCTGGTCGAGCCCAGGCTGACCGTCACGTTCTCGGGCAGGTCCATCCGCTCGCGGGCCCATTCGCCGTCGGTCGGCGTATAGACATAGACCGAGCCGCGCACATTTTCGTACAGCGCCACCACCAGGGTGTTGCGCGTCGCCGCGATGTCCTCGATCGATTCCCGCTCGCCCGGCCGGATGATCAGTTGAGCCGGCGTCGCCGGATCGGCCAGCCAGGCGTCCAGGTCCCAGGCGATCACATCGCCCGACGTGAAGGCCTGGCCCGACGGCGCGGTCCAGTCCTGGTCGGTGGTCATCACCATCCGACCGTCGATCAACGCGTTGATACTGGCCCGCTCCGGCAGCTGCATCTGAACGGCCTGGCCGTCCACGATCCGCCAGGTCTCGCTGCGATAGGTATCGAGGGGCCGGTGGATCAGCACCGCCTGGACCACCCCGTCGGCGTCGCGCAGGATGCTGGGGCTGACGCCATAACCGCCGTCGGTGGCCGTGCCGCGATAGACCTCGGTCGCCTGATCCAGCGACTGGCCGCGCTTCAGGATCTTGACCAGGAACGGATAGCCGCTCTCGGTCAATGTGCCCGGCCCGAAGTCCGAGGCCACCATCAGGGTGTCGGCGTCCAGCCAGTCGACGCGGTGCTTGCCCTCGGGTAGGTCGAAGCCGTCCGTGACGAAGGCGCGGGCCTGGGTGTCGAACTCGCGCATCACCACGGCGTCCTTGCCGCCGTCCGACAGGGACACCAGGCACAGCCGCTCGTCCGGCATCAAACAGGTCGTGCCCTTATAGACCCAGTTCTTGCCCTCGGCGGTGGCCAAAGCGTCGAAGTCCAGCACCGTCGCCCACTGCGGCTCGGCGGTGCGGTAGCTGTCCAGAGAGGTGGTGCGCCAGATGCCGCGCACATGGGTCGCGTCCTGCCAGAAATTGTCGACCGATCCGTCGCGGTTGAAGCCGGGGCTGGGGATGCGGTCGCGCGCCTGGACCAGGTCCAGGGCCGTCTGGTGAAGCCCCTCATAGCGCGGGTCGCCCTGCAAAGTGCCCAGAGACCGGGTGTTCTGATCTTCCACCCAGGCCATGGCCCGCTCGCCCTCGACCTCTTCCAGCCACAGATAGGGATCGGCGGCCTCGGAGGTGGCGAACCCACCGGACGACTCGGCGATGGGCGGCGTCGGGGCGGCGGGGGCCTGAGCCATGGCGGAGGTTCCGAGCGCGGTGGAGGCCAGAAGGCCGGCGAGGGTCAGACGGATCATGGTGACGTCCCCTTTATTGAGCGCGGCACCTTAACGACCGGCGGCCCGGCGACAAGGCGGCCGTCCGCCACCTTACGGATTTGTCATCGTCGCGAAACGCGACGCCGTGCACACGGAACCACCACGCACCGAGACGCTTAAGGCTCCGCTTGTGGAGCGGACGATGGGCGGTGCCACCACCAAACGCGACCTGCGGACCGGCCGGTCCCTGTGGGCCGACAGCCCCGGCCTGGGCGTTCCGGTCCGGCCCCTGAGGGCGGCGGTGTCGGTCGATGTCGCCGTCGTCGGGGCCGGGATCAGCGGCGCCTTCATGGCGCGAGAGCTGGCGCGGGATCATTCGGTCGTGGTGCTGGACCGGCGTCCGCCGCTGATGGGATCGACCGTCGCCTCGACCGCCATGCTGCAGTGGGAGATCGACCTGCCCCTGATCGCGCTGGCCGACAGGATCGGCCCGGGAAGGGCGACACGCGCCTATGCCCGGTCGCGGGCGGCGGTGGACGACCTCAAGCGGATCGTGACCGAGGAAGGTATCCGCGGCGGGTTGAAGGACAAGGCGTCGCTCTATCTGGCCGGAGACGCCTACGGCCGGCGCGCGCTGGAAGCCGAGGCCGAGGCACGCGCGGCCATGGGGCTGGATAGCGTGTTCCTCGGTCCGGCCGAGCTGCGCGACCGGTTCGACATCGACCGGACCGGCGCGATCCTGTCGCAGGGCTCGGCCAGCGCCGATCCGGCACGGCTGGCGGCCGGGTTGTTGCGGCGCGCGGTCGAGGACGGGGCCGTGATCCATTCGCCGGTCGAGGTGACACAGGCCGCCAGCGACCCCGACGGCGTGACGCTGCTGACCGATGCGGGACATGCCGTGCGTTGCCGGACCGTGGTCTTCTGCTGCGGCTACGAGTTTCCGGAGGGCGTGCCGACGCCGGGAGCCAAGGTGATCTCGACCTGGGCGCTGGCCACCCGGCCGCAAGCGACGGCCCCGGCCTGGCTCGTGGACACCTTAGTTTGGGAGGCGTCCGACCCGTATCTGTATTTCCGCATGGGCCGGGACGGTCGGCTGATCGTCGGCGGCGAGGACGAGGTCGATCCGACCGCCCACGACGATCCCGCCAAGTTGAAGCGGAAATGCCAGACCATTTCCGCCAGGCTGAAGACCCTGATGCCGTCGCTGGCATTCGAGATCGACTACAGCTGGGCTGGGGCGTTCGGCGAAAGCGCGTCAGGTTTGCCGAACATCGCGCCGGTACCGGACATGGCGCATGCCTGGGCCGTGATGGGCTTCGGCGGCAACGGAATCACCTATTCGGTGATCGCCAGCCAGATCGTGGCGGCGGCGGTGAGGGGCGAAGCCGACCCGGACGTCGACCTCTACGTGCAATGACTCGACCATAGCCATCCAGATGGCTATATTGGGCGCATGGCCCACCACTCCGTCGCCGAAGCCAAGAACAACCTGCCCCGGTTGCTCGACAGGGTTCTGGATGGCGAGGCGGTGACCATCACTCGGCGCGGTCGACCGGTCGCGCGGATCCTGCCGATCGAGCCGGAAGCGAAGGTCAAGGCTCCGATCGATTTGCGGTGGCTGGACGACCTTCGAGAGAAAAGTCGCACGCCGACATCGGGCCAGACCGACACGGTCGCCGAAATGCGCCGGGCCTATCGCTATTGATCCTGTCGCTCGACACCAGCGTTCTCGTGGCCGCCTTCACCGTCGAGAGCCATTCCGACCGCGCCCGTTCGGTCCTGGACCGCGAGGCCGCCTGGGGCATCAGCGACTGGGCGGCCGCGGAGTTCACCGCCGCGATCCGCGCCAAGTCCCGGCGCGGCGAAGCCTTGAGCGGTTCGATCCGTGAACTCGACGAGGGTCTCGACCGTCTGGTGCGCAGTCTGGCCGCCGACCTTCCCGTTCTGGCTTCCGACCATCGCCAGGCGCGAGCTATGGTCTTGCGTAGAGACGGTCTTCACCCCCCCGATGCGTTACACCTTGCCATCGCAAAGAGGATCGGCGCCTGTCTGGTGACCCTGGACCAGGTCCAAGCCGAGGCTGGCCGACAAGAGGGCCTGGAGGTGCTGCTTCCATGACCCAGGTCAAGATTTGCGGCCTGACCACGCCCGAGACGCTGGACGCCGCCCTCGTCAATGGAGCGGCCTTCGTCGGAGCCGTGATCTTCCCCAGAAGCCCCCGCCACATCGACCCCCTGCACGCCGCGATCCTGTTCGATCGGGCGCGGGGTCGAGCCGGGATCACCGCCGTAACGGTCAATGCGAACGATGCCCTGCTGACCGAGATCGGCCTGATTCTGAAGCCGGACCTGATCCAGCTGCACGGGCGCGAGACACCGGAACGGGCCGTCGAGGTCCGCCGCCTGACCGGGGCCGGGATCATCAAGGCGCTGCCGGTGTCGGCCCCGACCGATCTGGACGCGGCGAGCGAATGGGACGACGTCGCCGACCATCTGATGTTCGATGCACGCCCGCCGGAGGGCTCGGCCCTGCCCGGCGGCATGGGTGCTCGCTTCGACTGGGCGATGATGCAGGGCCGCCGCTATCGAAGTCCCTGGTTCCTCGCCGGCGGCCTGACGCCCGAGAACGCGGCCCGGGCTGCGGCGATCAGCGGCGCGCCGATGCTGGACGTGTCCTCTGGCGTCGAAAGCGCGCCCGGTGTTAAGGACAGCGCCCGGATCGCGGCGTTCCTCGACGCGGTGCGGATCGCCTGATTTCCGCCGCTCCCCGCTGCGAGACCGCCCACGTGAACGCCATCATCCCCAACCAGTACGCCATGCCCGACACTGAGGGCCGGTTCGGTCCCTATGGCGGGCGTTTCGTCGCCGAGACGCTGATGCCGCTCGTGCTGGAGCTGAACCGGGCCTATGAGGCCTGCAAGGCAGACCCGACCTTCCAGGCCGAACTCGACGACTTCCTGACCCACTATGTCGGTCGGCCCAGCCCCCTCTATTTCGCCGAGCGCCTGACCGCCCACCACGGCGGGGCCGACATCTGGTTCAAGCGCGACGAGCTGAACCACACCGGCGCGCACAAGGTGAACAACTGCATGGGCCAGATCCTTCTGGCCATGCGGATGGGCAAGAAACGGATCATCGCCGAAACCGGTGCGGGTCAGCACGGCGTGGCGACCGCCACAGTCTGCGCCCGGTTCGGGCTGCAATGCGTGGTCTATATGGGCGCGGCGGACGTGGAGCGTCAGTCGCCAAACGTCTTCCGCATGAAGCTGCTAGGGGCCGAGGTCATCCCCGTCACCTCGGGTCGCGGCACGCTCAAGGACGCCATGAATGAGGCGATGCGCGACTGGGTCACCAATGTCCAGGACACCTACTATCTGATCGGCACCGCCGCCGGGCCTCACCCCTATCCGGCCATGGTCCGAGATTTCCAGAGCGTGATCGGGCGCGAGACCCGCATCCAGATGCTGGCCCGCAAGGAGAAACTGCCCGACGCCTGCGTCGCGGCGATCGGCGGCGGGTCGAACGCCATCGGCCTGTTTCACCCGTTCATCGAGGACGCCGGCGTCCGCCTGATCGGCGTCGAGGCGGCCGGGCGCGGACTGGACGGCCCGGACCATGCCGCCTCCATCCAGGGCGGACGTCCCGGCGTGCTGCACGGCAACCGGACCTATCTGCTTCAGGACGATGACGGCCAGATCCTGGACGGCCATTCGATCTCGGCCGGTCTCGACTATCCCGGCATTGGCCCCGAGCACGCCTGGCTCAAGGACATCGGCCGGGCCGAATACCGAGCGGCGACCGACGCCGAGGCGCTGGAGGCGTTCCAGCTGTGCTCCAAGCTGGAGGGCATCATCCCCGCTCTGGAGCCCAGCCACGCCCTGGCCCGCGTCGGCGAGATCGCGGCCGAGGTCGGCGAGGGCGGCGACGTGGTGCTGAACCTGTGCGGGCGGGGCGACAAGGACATCTTCGCGGTGGCGAAGCATCTGGGCGTGGAGTTGTAGACATGACGAACCTGATCCTGGCCGGTCTGGCCGCGGCCCTTCTGGTCCAGACCCCGCCCGCCCCCCCCGCCGGACCGGGCGCGCCGACCGACCTGGCGATCCCAGAGCTCGAGGGCACGACCGCCGACCCGACCTGCGGTGGGCGCCCCACCGTGGCCCAGCAGGCCTTGTGCGTCTCCACGACCCAGGCCGCCATGGAAGGCATCGCCGACCGGTACGACACCGCCTTCCAGCAGCAGGGCTGGCTGGCCGCCGACGGCGAGAACAACCGCATCATCTATGTGAAGCGCAAGGACGGCGGCGGCTGCCGGGCCTTCCAGCTGCTGGCCTTCGCAGACGACACCCGACCGCCGGCCCCCGCCGCGCCCGGCTATTTCGCCTTCGCCACGATTCCGGGTGACATCTGTGCGGCCGAGATCGCTCCCCCGGCCACCACTCCGCCCGCTCAATGACCACGACCCGCATCGACGCCCGTTTCGCCGCACTGAAGGCCGAGGGCCGGGCCGGGTTCGTCGCCTATGTCATGGCGGGCGACCCGAGCCGCGATCAGGCGCTGGACATCCTGCGCGGCCTGCCCGCCGCCGGGGCCGACATCATCGAGCTGGGCTTTCCGTTCAGCGATCCGATGGCCGAGGGGCCGCCGATCCAGCGCGCGGCGCTGCGCGGCCTGAAGGCCGGGCTGACGCTGAAGGGAACACTGGACCTGGCCCGGGCCTTCCGCGAGGGGGACGCCGAGACGCCCCTGATCCTGATGGGCTATCTGAACCCCATCGAATCCTACGGCCACGCCGCCTTCGCCCGCGACGCCGCGGCCAGCGGGGTGGACGGAGTCATCGTCGTCGATTGCCCGCCCGAAGAGGCCGATCCCCTGACCGATGCGCTGGACGCCCATCAGGTCTCCCTGATCCGGCTGGCCACCCCGACCTCGGACGATGCGCGGCTTCAGGTGATCGCGCGGCGGACCTCCGGCTTCGTCTACTATGTGTCGGTCGCGGGCGTGACCGGGGTCAAGGAGGCGCAATCGGCCTCTGTCGCCCCGGCCGTCGAGCGTGTGCGCCGGGCCTCAGGCCTGCCGGTCGCCGTCGGTTTCGGGGTCAAGACGCCAGAGCGCGCCGCCGAGATCGCCCGTGTGGCCGACGCCGTGGTCGCCGGTTCGGTGCTGGTGGACGAGGTCGCGGCGGCCCTGGCGGCCGGGACGTCGCCGATCGATGCCGTCCTCGACAAGGTCCGGGCGCTCGGCGACGCCGTCCGGGGTGCGCGCGTGGCGGAAAGCGTCTAAGACCCCCGCCATGGCCGAAAAGACCCCTCAGGAACCCAAGCGCGGCGGCTGGCTCAGCCGCTTCGCGCCCGGCGTGCGCAAGATCGTCAGCCGTCGCGAGACGCCCGACAATCTGTGGGTCAAGGACCCCGACACCGGCGAGATGCTTTTCCGGTCCGACCTGGAGGCGGCGCTTTGGGTCACACCTTCGGGACGTCACATGCGGATCAATGCGCCGCAGCGGCTGGGCTTCACCTTCGACGGCGGCGAGTTCGAGCCGATCGACACCCCCGACGTGCCCGAAGACCCGCTGAAATTCTCGGACGGCAAACCCTATCGCGAGCGGCTGGCCCAGGCGCGCAAGGCGGCCGGGCGCAAGGACACCATGGCCATCGGCTTCGGCGACGTGGGCGGCACGCCTTGTGTCGTCATCGTCCAGGACTTCAGCTTCATGGGCGGATCGCTCGGCATGGCGGCGGGCGAAGCCTTCGTGAAGGCGGCGCAAGAAGCCGTGGCGCGCGATGTCCCACTGGTGTGTTTCACCGCCGCCGGTGGCGCACGGATGCAGGAAGGCGCTCTCAGCCTGATGCAGATGGCCCGCTCGACCCTGGCCATCCAGGAGGTCAAGGCCGCGCGCCTGCCCTATATCGTGGTCCTGACCGATCCCACGACCGGCGGGGTGACCGCCAGCTATGCCATGCTGGGCGATGTCCACCTGGCCGAGCCGGGGGCCCTGATCGGCTTCGCCGGTCCCCGCGTGATCGAGACGACGATCCGGGAAAAGCTGCCGCCAGGCTTCCAGCGGTCCGAATATCTCCAGGAGAAGGGCATGGTCGACCGCGTCGTCGCCCGGTCCGACCTGCCGCAGACTCTCGGCACCCTAATGTCGATCCTGATGGGCGGACGGCGTCAGGCCGCCTGACGCCGGAACGGCCAGTCGATCGACCCCGACGCCCACAAGCACGCCCACACGATGACCGGCTGAGCCAGCAGGCGCGGCCCGTGATACAGCCAGCCCCAGCCGCCGCCCGATGTCGCGTGCCAGTCCATCGCGTGCTGGATATTGGCCGGGACGACACAGACGGCATAGATCGCCAGACCGATTCCCGCCGCCTGTCGCAGTCGTTGGACCAGGAGCCCGATGGCACCCGCGACCTCGGCCACACCTGTCCAGCGCGCGACCTGTTCCGGCCAGGCGACCCAGTCCGGCGTGATCCGAAGGAACGGCCCCGGCATCAGTAGATGCAGCAGGCCGGCCACCAGGAAGACGGCGGCAAGAACCAATCTGAGGATCGTTCGACCAGGCATAAGCCACACTACCGTTTCCCTCTCCCAGCGGGAGAGGGCTTGAGCCTCCAAGAGCGAAGCGATTGGCAAGGGGAAAGGGTGAGGGGTCACGGTCTGAACGGTGAGGGCACAACCCCTCACCCTTTCGCGCCAGAACGACGGCTTCGCCGCCGTGCGCTCAAGCCCTCTCCCTCTGGGAGAGGGTAGGCTAAGACACCATCATGGACCCCGTCTCCCAACGTCTGCGCCTGCGCCATCCCCAGAAGATCGACCTGTCGCTCGATCGGATGCGGGCCCTGTGCGCAGCGCTCGGCGATCCGCAAAACCGCCTGCCGCCCGTGATCCACGTCGCCGGCACCAACGGCAAGGGCTCGACGGTCGCCTTCGTCCGCGCCATGGCCGAGGCGGCGGGCCTGCGCGTCCACGTCTATACCTCGCCCCACCTCGTCCGGTTCAACGAGCGTATCCGCCTGGCCGGAACCCTGATCGAGGACGACGCGCTGAACGCCGTCCTGGACCGGATTGAGGCCGTCCCCGACATCGAGACCACGGTGTTCGAAAGCACCACCGCCGCCGCCATCCTCGCCATGGCCGAGACCCCCGCCGCCCTGGCCATCGTCGAGGTCGGGCTGGGCGGATCGCTGGACGCCACCAATGTCATCGACCGGCCGCTACTCAGCGTCATCACCCCGGTCGACCTGGACCACGCCGAGTTCCTCGGCACCAACCTCATCGCCGTGGCGGGTGAGAAGGCCGGAATCCTGAAGCCCGGCGCGCGCGGCATCGTTGCCCGCCAGCGCGAGGATGCCATGTCCGCCATCGAGGCCCGGGCCCGCACCGTCGCCGCGCCCTTGACCACCATGGGGATTGAGTTCGACGCTTGGGCCGAACGCGGCGGCCTCGTCTATCAGGACTTGGAGCGGTTCCTGGACCTGCCGGCCCCGGCCCTGTTCGGGCCGCACCAGATCGACAACGCCGGCCTGGCCGTGGCCGTGGCGCTGGAGCTGGACCTGCCGGAAACGGCTATCGCCGAGGGCCTGACCCGCGCCGTCTGGCCCGCCCGCCTGCAACGCCTGACCAAGGGCCCCTACGGCGAAACCGCTCGCGCCGCCGAGGCCGAGCTGTGGCTGGATGGCGGCCACAATCCCCATGCCGCCCACGCCCTCGCCGACGCCCTGGCCGAGCGCCAGGCCAAGGCCCCGCGCCCGCTGGCCCTGATCGTCGGCATGCTGGCCAACAAGGACGCCGGCGGCTTCTTCCAGGCCTGGGCGAGCAGCGGGGCCTCGGTCTTCACCGTCGCCTTCGAAGGCACCTGTGCCGAACCCGAGGCCCTCGCCGCCGTCGCGCGCGGCCACGGCCTGGGGGCCCAGGCCGCGCCGTCGGTCGCGGCGGCGCTGGAGCGGGCCCTGCGCCTCGGCGCGGGCCGAGTCCTGATCTGTGGGTCGCTGTATCTGGCCGGGGAGGTGCTGGGCGCGAGCCGGGACACCTGGCCGCGCTGATCGGGCGTCCGGCTCGAAGTCAGGGGGTCGGGGCCGGATCGATCATCAGATCGGGCAGCGACCTCATGCGGCGGCCAGGCCATAGCCCCGCCACAGGGACAGGTCCTTCATCGCCGTCTGCAGGAAGACGAGGTGGGCGGCGTGCTCCTCGGGCGTCGATCGCGGGGCGATCGGGCGAGGCCGGGGTCCCCGCGCCGCAACCGCGCCGACGGCGTCGCCGATGCGGCGGCTGGTCAGGTCCAGCACCCGTTCCTTGCCGCCCTTCAGTTCCAGATAGACCTCGGCCAGCAGCCGGGCGTCGATCAGGGCGCCGTGCAGCGAGCGTTCGACCAGGCTGATCTTGTAGCGTTTGCACAGGGCGTCCAGCGAATTGGCCATGCCCGGAAACCGCGCCTGGGCCAGTTTCAGCGTGTCGATCCAGCGCGTCTCGTCCAGCAGCGGATGGCCGCACCGTCCGCATTCATGATCGATGAAACTGCGGTCGAACTGCGCGTTGTGGGCGATCACGGTGGCGTCGCCGATGAATTCCATCAGGTCGTGGACGATGGCCGCGAATTTCGGCGCGTCCTTCACCTTGTCGTCGGTGATGCCGTGAACCTTGATCGCGTCGGGCGGGATCAGCCTCTCAGGATTGACGAAGCGGTGAAAGGTCCGCCCCGTCGGCAGCAGATCCTCAATCTCGATACAGCCGACCTCGATCAGCCGGTCCCCGGTGCGGGGGTCGAAGCCCGTGGTCTCGGTATCCAGGACGATCTCGCGCATGGCCCCTTAATGGGACGGTTCGTCGCCGGGCGAAAGAGTCCGGACGGGTCGTTTCCAGTCCGGCGACAGGATGATCCCCACGATTTCGCGCACCCGGTCCCGGGCGACGTCGAGACCCTGGCTGGTGTCGATCACGAAATCGGCCCGTCGGCGCTTCTCGGCGTCCGGCATCTGGCGCGCGACGATGGCCTCGAACCGGTCGCGGGTCATGCCGGGGCGGGACAGGACGCGCCGGGCCTGCACCTCGGCGGGGGCGGTGACCACGACCACCGCATCGACGCCTCGGTCGCCACCGGTTTCAAACAACAAGGGAATGTCCAGAACCGCCAGCTTGACGCCCCGTGCCCGCGCCGCGCCGAGATCGGCCAATCGTCCCTGGGCGACGAGAGGATGCACGATGGTCTCGAGCCGTCGAAAGGCGGCCTCGTCCTGCCCCAGGGCCCGGGCCAACCGGGCGCGGTCGATCGCTCCATCCACGATGACGCCGGGAAAGGAGTCGCCGACCGGCCCGACCGCCGCGCCGCCCTGGGCATAGAGGGCGTGGACCGCGTCGTCCGCGTTCCAGACCACCGCGCCCTCATCGGCGAACATGGCGGTCGTGGTCGACTTGCCCATGCCGATGGAGCCGGTGAGGCCGAGCACGATCATGCCGACTCTCCCAGATGCGCCAAGGCCAGGGCCCGCACATCGACCGGCGGCGGCGCCATGTCGAACAGGGCCTGGTACGACGGCCGCGCCTGCCCAATCAGCATGGCCAGACCATCGACGCCGGTCAGGCCCCGCGCCCGGGCCGCGGCGAGGAAGGGCGTCGTCAGCGGGCGGTATGTCATGTCCATGACCACCGCGTCGTCGGGAACGACGGCCAGGTCGATGGCGGGCGGCACGCTGAGCGCGTTGACCACCAGGGCGGCCATGGTCAGGTCGGTCGCATCGCCCACGTGGACGTCGAGGTGCGCGGCCAGGGTCCGCGCGCGTTCGACGGTCCTGTTCAGCACACACACGTCGGCACCAGCCTGTTTCAGGGCGGCCACGGCGGCCCTCGCGGCCCCGCCGGCCCCCAGCACAACGGCCGTTCGGCCCGCGACGGCGAGGCCGGGAACCTGTTCACGGAGCGCGGCCATCAGGCCCTCGCCGTCGGTGCTGTCGGCGCGGACGCGGCCGCCCTCGAAGGTCAGCAGATTGGCCGATCCCGCCTTTCGCGCCGTGTCGTTGACGTCGTCGGCCAGGGCCAGGGCCTGTTCCTTGTAGGGCGCTGTGACGTTCAGGCCGCGCAACCGGCCGGCCCGGCCCTCGGCGACCAGGGTTTCGAACGCCTTGGGCGTATCCGGTCCAAACCCGGCGTAGGTCGCGTCCAGCCTCGCCGCTGCGATCCAAGCCCCGTGGATCAGCGGGCTTAGCGAATGGGCGATGGGCCAGCCGGCGACCCCGGCCCGGATCGTCATGTCAGGATCACCCCGGCCCGGCGCAGCTCGGCCAGCACCGGCCAAAGCGGCAAGCCCAGGACGGTGAAATGGTCGCCATCCACGCTGTCGAACAACTGGGCCCCCATGCCTTCCAGACGATACGACCCGACGCAGGACAGCAGGCCCTCGCCCTCCTCGCGCAGATAGGCGTCCAGAAAGATGTCGGAGAAGTCGCGCATCTGCATGTGGGCCACATCGACGCCGGACCAGACGATCTGTCCGCGATAGGCCAGGGCCGCGCCGGAATACAGGGCATGGGATCGGCCGCGCATGGCCGCCAGCCGCTCGTGCGCCTCGTCCAGCGATCGGGCCTTGGACACCAGGACGCCGTCGAAGGCCAGGGTCTGGTCCGCGCCCAGCACCCAGGCGTCCTCATGATGGCGCGACACGGCCAGGGCCTTCAGGCGCGCCAGATCGACCGCCAGCCGCGCCGGATCGACGCCGGGCGTCTTTAGCGCGTCCTCGTCCACATCGGCCACCTCGACAGTGAAGGCGACGCCGGCGTCGTGCAGCATGGCCTGTCGCGCCGCGCTCCTGGACGCCAGGATCAGGATTTCGTCGGACGGCGGGCCTACCATGTGGCGCCCAGTCTCTGTCCGCGCCGCTCGCCGAGCAGGTTGATGATCGCCGCCGCCGTCTCCTCGACCGAACGGCGGGTCACGTCGATGGTCGGCCAGCCGCGCCGCTCGAAGGCCCGACGAGCCCTGACGGTCTCCTCGCGCACCGCGTCGTGATCGACATAGCTGGAGGCCCGGTCCGCGTTCAGCCCGTCCAGCCGGTTGCGCCGAATCTGGACCAGTCGGTCCGGCGACACGGTCAGCCCCACAACCAGCGGATTCTTCAGACCCACCAGCCGCTCGCCGTCCTCCTGCCCTGGCACCAGAGGCACGTTCGCCGCCCGGATACCCCGGTGCGCCAGATAGATGCAGGTCGGGGTCTTGGACGTGCGGCTGACCCCGCATAGCACCACGTCGGCTCCCTCCAGCTGCTCGCGTGTGCCCTGTCCGTCGTCATGGGCCATGGCATAGTCGAGAGCGCCCATCCGGTTGAAATACTCGTGGTCCAGAGCGTGCTGGGCCCCGACCCGGGTCGACAGGGCCGCCCCCAGATAGCGCGACAGGGCCCCCACCAGCGGGTCCAGCGCCCCGATCTGGGGCATGTCCATGCGCCGGCATCCGTCCTCCAGCTGTTCGCGCAGGTCGCGATCGACCAAGGTGTGCAGCACCACGCCCGGGGCTGTGTCGATCTCCTCCAGCACCCGCTCCATCTGTTTGGACGACCGAACCAGGGCGTAGATGTGCTCGATCGGGATCACCCCGTCGAACCGGGCCGTCACCGCCTTGGCCATGGCGTTCAACGTCTCGCCGGTCGAGTCCGAGACCAGGTGTACGTGGAAATAGGTGGCCAGGCGCGCGGGACGGGACGGGCTCATGATGACGGACTCATAACATCGCGCTCGCTGTGGACGGGCCTGTTGGCCATGGGACGCAAAGCCTCCCCATCCATCTATAGCGAGGCGACCTGACCGGCGCGAGCGGGGGTCGGTTGGGGGCGGGGGTGGACGACGACGCCACCTAAATCCGACATCGTCCACGGGCGGATAATACGCTCCCCCGCCTTGGGGAGAGTCTTGAGGAAAGGTTAACAATCCGGCGGGTTTACGGACGATCCAAGTCCTTCAAGTCCTTGAGCGTTAAGACCTTGTTAAAGACTGTCCCCGCTTTCGACAGAGCGGAATCCGGCCCTCACTTCCTCCACGATCAGCCGTGGAGAACCGCCCGAGCGGTCGGACAGACCGCGATTCATCCCCGTCATCCCCGACCCTACTCACTGTCCACCTTTTCTCTATTTCTATTTGAACAGGAGAAGGAGGAGAGGCGGGCTTGAGGCGAGAGCGGTGGGCCTTTAAGCCGGTTTCATGACCCAACCTCTGCTGCTCAGGGCCCTCGACGGCCAGACGACGGATCGCCCTCCGGTCTGGTTTATGCGGCAGGCCGGTCGATACCTAGCGGAGTACCGGGCTCTGCGAGCGACGACGCCGGGCTTCATCGAATTCTGTTTGGATCCCGAGAAGGCCGCCGAGGCGACGCTTCAACCGATGCGCCGGTTCGGCTTCGACGCCGCCATTGTGTTCGCCGACATCCTGCTGATCCCCCGTGCCCTGGGCCAGGATGTCTGGTTCGAGGCCGGCGAGGGGCCCAGGCTCGGCGCATTGCCGGATGCCGAGCGGATGCGAGACCTGGCGCCGTCAGCAGGTGAGGCGCTGTCGGAGATCGGCCAAACGCTGTCGATCGTGCGGGCGGCTCTGGAGCCCGAGCGGGCCCTGATCGGGTTCGCCGGCGCGCCCTGGACCGTGGCGACCTATATGCTGGACGGGGTGGCCCGGACCATCGGCAAGGGCGAGCGGGCGACGGCGCGGACCTATGCTTATGAGCATCCCGAGACGGTTCAGGCGGTGCTGGAGGTGCTGGTCGAATCCACCGCCCATTATCTGAAGATGCAGGCCGACGCCGGGGCCCAGGTGCTGAAGATCTTCGAGAGCTGGGCCGAGGGCCTGCCCGACGACCTGTTCGAGAGTCTGGTCCTGAAACCCCATCAAGCCTTGGTGTCCCGGGTGCGGGATCTGGGCGTCACCGTGCCCCTGATCGGCTTTCCCCGCGGCTCGGCGGCCCTGGCGGAACGCTATGCGACCGAATGCGAGGTCCAGGCCGTGGCGCTGGACACCGCCTGTCCGCTGGCGGTCGGACAGCGCGTGCAGGCGATCAAGCCGATCCAGGGGGCGCTCGATCCGCTACTGCTGCGGGCCGGAGGTGCGGCGCTGGACCGCAGGGTGGATCAGCTTGTGGAGGCCTGGGGGGGCGGTCCATGGATCTTCAACCTTGGCCACGGCATCCTGCCTGACGTGCCGATCGCTCACGTCGAGCAGGTGTTGAAGCGGATCGGAGCCCAATGAGCCCCAGCGGACGACGGATCGCGGTCGTCCTGTTCAATCTGGGCGGCCCCGACGACCAGGCGACGGTCAAGCCGTTCCTGTTCAACCTGTTCAACGACCCGGCCATCATCGGCCTGCCCGGTCTGTTCCGCACCCCCCTGGCTAGTCTGATCGCCGGTCGTCGCGAGGCCAGCGCCCAGGCCAACTATGCCCTGATGGGCGACGCCTGGAACGGCGGATCGCCCCTGCTGACCGAGACCCGAAAACAGGTCGCGGCGCTCGAAACAGCCCTGTTAGAACGCCTGCCCGGCGACGAGGCCAAGGCTTTCATCGCCATGCGCTACTGGCACCCGATGACCGATGAGGTGGCCCAGGCCGTGGCCGACTATGCGCCGGACGAGATCGTGCTGCTGCCGCTGTATCCGCAGTTCTCGACCACCACCACGCGGTCGTCTCTGCGCCTGTGGAACCGGACTTATCGGGGGCCGGGGCGGTCGCGCACGGTCTGCTGCTATCCGTCCGCCGACGGCTGGGTCGAGGCCCAGGCAGCGCTGATCCGCGAGGCGATGTCCCAGGCGCGGGACCAGCCCGTCCGCGTCCTATTCAGCGCCCACGGCATCCCCGAGAAACTGGTCCAGCAGGGCGACCCCTATCAGGAACAGGTCGAGGCCACCGTCGCCGCCGTCGCCGCCCGCGTGGGCCTGACCGACCATCAGTTGTGCTATCAGAGCCGGGTGGGACCGCTTAAATGGCTGGGACCAGCCACCCCCGACGCGATCGAACAGGCAGCCGAGGATGGGGTCGGCGTCATCGTCGTGCCGATCGCCTTCGTGTCCGAGCATATCGAGACCCTGGTCGAGCTGGACCTGGAATACGGCGAACTGGCGGAGGAGCGGGGCGTGCATCCTTACATCCGCGTCCCGGCGGTCGGGGTGGCTCCTGCGTTCGTGGCCGCACTGGCCGAGGCCGTGGTCGATGCGCTGCCGCGCGATGGCGGGGCGCGGCCGTTCGGCCGGGGTTGCCAGGGCCGCTGGAAGGCCTGTCCCTGTCAGAACGAGAAGGCGGCGGCATGAACCTGTACGACCTGGCGCGCGGGCTGCACATCCTGGCGGTGATCGCCTGGATGGCGGGGCTGCTGTTCCTGCCGCGGCTCTATGCCTATGACGCCGAACAGGCGGACAAGGCCGAGCCGCTGAAGATCGAGATGCGGACCCTGCTGCGCCTGTGGCAGGGGCGGCTGCTGAAGATCATCCTCAACCCGGCGATGATCCTGGCCTGGATCATGGGGCTGTGGCTTATCCACCTCGACATCCAGTCGCGCGGCGCCGCCTTCCTGGCAGAGCCGTGGATGGTGACCAAGCTGGTCGGGGTGTTCGCGCTCAGTGCCTGGCACGGCATCCTGGTCGGCGAACGGAAGCGGATCCTGGCCGGCACCTCGACGAAGACGGGCAGGTTCTGGCGCATGACCAATGAGGTGCCGTTCATCCTGGCCATCGTGATGGTGCTGTCGGTCACGCTGGAGTGGCGCTTCTAGAGCCCGACGGGCTTCAGATCGCGTCACCCTCTCCCAGCGGGGCTAGAGGTTCCTCCAAGAGATGACGTCCTCCAAAGCCACGCTTGACCTTCTTCCCCCCATGTGGTTCCGCTGGCGGTGAGGCGCGATCCGTCGCGCTGCCCTTCTCTCGCGACGCCGGTCGCCGTGGACGCTTCGTCCCGCCGCCGGATCCCGCCGCACTCCCTGACCTGGCCTTCCGGCCCTTGACGACCCCATCTCTCCCCATGTCCGCGCGGCCCCTGGTCTCGCGGCGATGACGCTGATTGTACGCCATGACCGATCCCACGAACGACACTCCCGACACCGACGTCGAACTGGTCGAGACCCCCCAGACCGAAACCATTGAGGACGCCGACAACGGCATCGTCGATCAGGAAGCCGGCGACGACGAGGAGGACGGCGACCCCGTCGTGCCGTCGGGCCGCATCACCCTGGCCGAGCTGAACGAGAAGACGCCGGCCGACCTGGTCGCCTTCGCCGAACAGCTGGAGGTCGAGAACGCGTCGAACCTGCGCAAGCAGGACCTCATGTTCGCCATCCTCAAGGCCCTGGCCGAGGAGGAGGTCGAGATCATCGCCGACGGCGTGCTGGAAATCCTGGCCGACGGCTTCGGCTTCCTGCGCAGTTCGGATGCCAACTATCTGCCCGGCCCGGACGACATCTATGTCTCCCCGTCGCAGATTCGCCGTTTCGGCCTGCGCTCGGGCGACACCGTCCACGGGGCCGTCCGGGCCCCGCGCGAGGGCGAGCGATATTTCGCCCTGCTCAAGGTCGACACGATCAATCTCGAAGACCCCGAGATGGTCAAGACCAAGGTTCTGTTCGACAACCTGACCCCGCTCTATCCCGAAGAGCGGCTGCACATGGAAATCCAGGATCCGACCCTGAAGGACCGCTCCGGTCGGGTCATCGACATCGTCGCCCCTCTGGGCAAGGGCCAGCGCTGTCTGATCGTGGCTCCGCCGCGGGTCGGCAAGACGGTGATGCTGCAGAACATCGCCAAGTCGATCGAGGCCAACCATCCCGAGGTTATCCTGATCGTCCTGCTGATCGACGAACGGCCTGAGGAAGTCACCGACATGCAGCGGACGGTCAAGGGCGAGGTCGTGGCCTCGACCTTCGACGAGCCGGCCACCCGCCACGTCGCCGTCGCCGAAATGGTCATCGAAAAGGCCAAGCGGCTGGTCGAGCACAAGAAGGACGTGGTCATCCTGCTGGACTCCATCACCCGCCTGGGCCGGGCCTATAACGCTACCGTGCCCTCGTCGGGCAAGGTGCTGACCGGCGGTGTCGACGCCAACGCCCTGCAGCGGCCCAAGCGGTTCTTCGGCGCGGCGCGCAATGTGGAGCAGGGCGGCTCGCTGACCATCATCGCCACGGCCCTGATCGACACCGGCAGCCGGATGGACGAGGTCATCTTCGAAGAGTTCAAGGGCACCGGCAACTCCGAGATCGTGCTGGACCGCAAGGTCGCCGACAAGCGCATCTTCCCGGCCATCGACGTGCTGAAGTCCGGCACCCGCAAGGAAGAACTGACCACGCCGAAGGATCAGCTGGCCAAGGCCTATGTTTTGCGCCGCATCCTGAACCCGATGGGACCGCAGGACGCGATCGAGTTCCTGATCGACAAGCTGCGCCAGTCCAAGAACAACGCGGACTTCTTCCAGTCGATGAACACCTGATCCCGGCGGCTCACTGGAGGCCATGACGCTGCCTTGATCGGCAACGTCATGGCCATGTCTTCGTCCGCGACCTATATTCGGTCTCGACATGAGCGGTGACCACACACACGTCCGGCCCTGGCGCCACATCGAGCGGCGAAAGAGCCGCCAGATCATGGTCGGCAACGTCCCGGTCGGGGGTGACGCGCCGATCAGCGTCCAGTCGATGACCAACACGCCGACCAGCGACGCCGCGGCCACGATCGACCAGATTCGCCGGCTGGAGGAGGCCGGGGCCGACATCGTCCGCGTCTCCTGCCCCGACGAAGCCTCGACCGCCGCCTTCCGCACCATCGCCCGCGAAGCCCGGGTGCCTTTGGTCGCCGACATCCATTTCCACTACAAGCGCGGCATCGAGGCCGCCCAGGCCGGTGCCGCCTGCCTGCGCATCAACCCCGGCAACATCGGCAACGCCGGCCGCGTCCGCGAGGTGATCCAGGCCGCTAAGGATCACGGCTGCTCCATGCGTATCGGTGTCAACGCCGGATCGCTGGAAAAGGACCTGCTGGAAAAGTACGGCGAGCCCTGCCCCGAGGCCATGGTCGAGAGTGCCCTCAGCCATGCCCGCATCCTGCAGGACCACGATTTTCACGAGTTCAAGATCTCGGTGAAGGCGTCGGATCCCTTCCTGACCGTCGCGGCCTATCAGCAGCTGGCCGAGGCCATCGACTGTCCGCTGCATCTGGGCGTCACCGAGGCCGGCCCTCTGCGCACCGGCACGATCAAGTCGGCCATCGGCATGGGCGGCATGCTGTGGGCTGGGATCGGCGACACCATCCGCGTCTCGCTCGCCGCCGATCCGGTCGAGGAGATCAAGGTCGGGTTCGACATCCTGAAGTCGCTGGGCCTGCGCCACCGGGGCGTCAACATCATCGCCTGCCCGTCCTGCGCGCGCCAGGGCTTCAACGTGATCGACACGGTCGGCATCCTGGAAGAGAAACTGGCCCATGTGACCACGCCGATGTCGCTGTCAATCATCGGCTGCGTCGTGAACGGCCCGGGCGAGGCCCTGTATACCGACGTGGGCTTCACCGGCGGCGGGGCGGGGTCGGGCATGGTCTATCTGGACGGCAAGATCGCCCACAAGCTGGCCAACGCCGACATGGTCGACCGCATCGTCGCCATGGTCGAGGACAAGGCCGCCGAACTGGACGCCGCCCGCGCGGTCGAGGCCTCGGCCAAGGTGGCGGCCGAATAGGCCGAACCGTCGCCATCGGCGGTCTTCCGCATCGACCGCCGCGCCCGATGTGCGATATGAAGGCAGGAGCCCCGACCGTTCAGACCGGAGACCCGCATGACCCGCCACCGTCGGTCCGCCGCCGTCCTGGCCTTGTTTCTGGGGTTGTCTCCCGCCGTCGGCCTGGCCCAGACCCCCGCGCCGACCGCGACCCAGGTCTCGGTCGACACCGTACAGCTGACGGGCCCAGAGGGTCGCACGATCGACGTCGCCGTCTTCCCCGCCGCCGACGAACGCGCCGTGGTGGTGTTCAGCCACGGCCTGGGAGCCGAGCCCCGGGCCTACCAGCGCCTGATCGCCTCATGGACCGAGGCCGGGTTCACCATCGTCGCGCCCCTGCATGTCGATTCCCAGTTCCACCCCCGCCGCGCCGAGTTCGATGGGCGCGCGGCCTTCGGGGCCCGCCTGGCCGATCTGGCGAGCACCCGGGGCTTCGTGAAACAGGCCTATGCCGGCAAGCCGATGGTCGCGGCCGGTCATTCCTACGGCACGCTGATGTCGCTGATCGCGGCTGGAGCGGTGACCCCTGCGGGATCGATGGCCGACCCGGCGGTCAAGGCCGTGATCGGCCTGTCGACACCCGGCGAGATTCCGGGGCTGGTCACGCCGGATACCTATGCCGCCGTCTCGGTCCCGACCTTGATCGTGACCGGCGACGCTGACTTGGTGCCTGGGTACGTCACCGACTGGCACGCCCATCGCGCCGCCTTCGACCGCAGCGCGGCGGGCGGCAAGATGCTGCTGATCTATGAGGGGGGCGACCACAGCCTGGTCCGCGACGCCGACGCCGAGGATTTCGACCTGCTGGCCCGCGCCACCACCGACTTCATCGCCGCCCACGCCCTGGACGACGCCGAGGCCCAGGCGCGTCTGACCGCCCTGACCGCCCCTACGGGCGTGGCGATCGAGCGGCGCTGACCGGATGAAGCTCTTCATCACCACACCGTCCCCCTTCGCCCGCAAATGCCGAATCGTGGCCCGCGAGAAGGGCCTGGCCGACCAGATCGAGGAGATCGTGGTCGATCCCTACGCCGGCGATCCGGCCCTCGTCGCCGTCAATCCGATCGTCCAGGTGCCGACCCTGGTCGCCGGGAACGGCCAGCCGATCAGCGACAGCCCGGTGATCTGCGAATGGCTGGACGTGCATGGATCCGGGCCGCGCCTGCTGCCGGCGAACGGGCCCGAGCGGTGGCGGGTGAAGCGGCTGGAGACCCTGGGCAATGCGGCACTGGAGATGGGCGTCAAGCGAGTGCTGGAATTGCGCCGGCCCGAGCAGGAACGGTCGGCCTCATGGATCGCCCGCTGGTCCGACGGCCTGTCGCGCGCGCTCGACGCGATCGAGGCCACAGCCCTCGCGCCGGATGCCCTGGACATGGGCACCATCACCGCCGGCGTCGCCGCGACCTGGATCGGCTTTCGCCACCCCGACATCGACTGGTCCGGCGGCCGGCCGCGCCTGACGGCCCTGCGTGAGGCGCTGGAGCAACGGTCCAGCTTCGTCGAGACGCGGCCAGCGTAACACGCGATTTCGCGATTGACGGGAAACCCGTCTTCGGCGAACCCTGATCTTCGCCGGTTCGTCCGGCGTCGTATCGTGATCGAATGCTTGGGGGATTTCCGTGATATCATCCAATCGCATGCCGATGGGCGTACGCTTCGCCATGCTCACCCTGTCGGGCCTTTCGGTGACCGCCTGCGCCACCATGACGCGCGGCACGAGCCAGGACTTCGTCGTTGAGAGCACGCCGCCCGGTGCCTTGGTCCAGACAACCAACGGCTTTTCGTGCGCGGCCACGCCCTGTACCTTCAGGATGCAGCGCAAGGGGACCTTCACCGCCACAGTCTCGTTGCCGGGCTATGTCACCGAGACCCATGCGATTGACAGCAAGATGTCGGGCGGCGGCGGCGCTGCCATGGCCGGGAACATCCTGGTCGGCGGCATCATTGGCGCGGGCGTGGACGCCTCCAGCGGCGCGCTGAACGACCTGATGCCCAATCCGCTGATCGTCGAACTGGAACGCGAAGGCGGCGCCTCGACCGCTACCCCGACCACCGGGGGCCGTCCGTAAGGCGCGTCCCGATCCTCATCGCCGTCGCGCGCCGAACCGGGCGCGGGCGCTCACACCGCCCGCGTCATATAGCGGGCGTCGGGGCCATAGCCGATCCGTTTCTCGGCCAGCTCCGGCGTCTCGCGCACGGTGAACCCGTGGCCCTGCCAGAAGGCGGTCGCATCGTTCACGGCGATCAGGGCGACCGTGTTCCAGCCCCCGGTCCGGGCCAGTTCCAGTACCCGCTCCATGGCCGTCCGCGACGCGCCCATGCCGCGGCCGCGGGGGTGCAGGGCCAGGTCGTGCAGGTGCAGGACGTCGGCCAGCGGAGGGATGTCGGGGATCACCGCGTTGAGCGCGGGCATGGCGTCCCGCGTCCACGGATAGGTGAACAGATAACCGGCCACCCCCGCATCGTCGGCGAGGATCAGACAGCCCTGCGGCCAAAGCTCCAGCCGGTTCGCGAAACACGCCCGATCCTCGAAATGGTCGGGAAAGGCGATGGCCGCCACCTCGACCACTCCGTCCAGATCGTCGGCCGTCATGGGTCGCCACGCCATCAGTTCACCTTGGCTGGGTCCGGCGGCGGGGGCGGCAAGGGTGCGACGGGGACACCGTCTTCCTTGAGCGACCGCACCTCGGCGGGCGTGGCTTCCCCATAGATCTCGCGTTTCTCGGTCGTGCCTTCGTGGATGGCGCGGGCCTCGCGGGCGAAGGTGTCGCCGACATAGTCGAAATTCTGTTCGACATGACTACGAACCTCCCGGGCCATCCGGGTCATCATCGACCGGACCTTGGCGGCGCGTTCGGGCGAGGCCGTGTCGCGCTTGGTCCCCGAAACGGCGGGGGCCATGATCTGTTTGGTCACGGCATGCGAGCCGCAGAACGGGCATTCGACCAGTCCCCGGGCGCTCTGGTCGTCATAATCGGCCGACGAGCCGAACCAGGCCTCGAAACCGTGGGCGGCGTCACACAGAAGGGCATAACGGATCATGGCGGCGGGGCGAACTCGCGGTCGTGGGTCAGGGTGGGGACGGATGTCCGCGCCTTCTCGACCGCGCTCATGTCCAGACGCGCGGGCAGAACGCAAGGGTCGTCGTGATCGACCGAGGCGACGATCTCGCCCCAGGGGGCCACGATCGTCGAACGGCCCCAGGTCTTGCGTCCGTCCTCGTGCGAGCCGCCCTGGGCCGGGGCCAGGATAAAGGCCCCCGTCTCGATGGCCCGGGCCCGCAGCAGTACCTCCCAGTGCGCTTGCCCGGTCGGCACGGTGAAGGCGGCCGGGACGGCGATCATCGACGCGCCCGCCTTGGCCAGCTGGCGGAACAGATGCGGGAAGCGCAGATCATAACAGACCGTCAGGCCCAGTCGGCCCCAGGGCGTGTCGGCCACCGCCGCGCCGTCGCCGGGGCGGATGGTCTGGCTTTCGCGATAGGTCTCGCCGTTCGGCAGATCGACGTCGAACACATGCAGCTTGTCGTAACGGGCGACGATGCCGCCGTTCGGGTCGATCAGCAGCGAGCGGTTGGCGGCCCGGTCGTCGCCCGTGCGTCCGGATCGCACGATGGCCGAGCCGATCAGCAACCAGATGCCCAGCTCCGCCGCCAGATGCCGCAGGCCGATGACCGCCGGATCGGCGTCCTCGTCGGTGATCACGGCCGAACGGCGGTCGCGCCGCTGTTCCAGCAGATTGGTGCCCTCCGGCGTCAGGACCAGCTTCGCCCCGCCCGCCGCCGCTGCGCGGATCAGCGGATCGACATGGGCCAGCGCGGCCTGTGGGGTCGCCGGGGTCCGGGTCTGGATCAGGGCGATGTCGAGCGGCCCGGTCACGTCAGGCCACCAGGAGGCCGTCCAGGCCACCGCGCCGGTCCAGCGCATGCATCTCGTCCGAACCGCCGATGTGTCTTCCGCCGATGAAGATCTGCGGGAAGGTCATCTTGCCCCCGGACTTCTGGACCATCTCGGCCTTCTTGGCCGGATCGTTGGAGGCGACGATCTCGGTGAAGGCCACACCCTTTCTGTCCAGCAGGCTCTTGGCCGCCGAGCAATAGGGGCAGCCGGGCTTGGTATAGATGACGACGTCGGCCATGGGGTCTCCGAAACTGTGAGTGCGCTCAGCGCACGGATGATGCCCTAGATGGGTTCATCTGATGCAAAGCGCGATAGGCCCGCCGGGTTGCGCCGTTCCAATCTCCGCTAGGGCGTCAGTTCGCGCGCCGCCCGGACGCGGGCGATGACGGCCAGATCGACGGCCCTTGCACCCCCGTCGATAAGGGCGCGTGCACAGGCCTCGGCCGTCGCGCCCGTGGTCAAGACATCGTCGACCAGCAGGATGCGGCGACCCTTGATACGTCGTCGCCCCGCTTCGGTGACGGAAAAAGCTTTGGTCACGTTCAGCCGCCGGCCGCGCATCGACTTCCCGCCCTGGGTCGCCGTGGCCTGGGTACGGACGAGAGCGTCGGGCAAGTACTCCAGTCCGGCGTGACGGGCGAGCGGTCGCGCCATTTCGGCCGCCTGGTTGAACCGGCGGGCCAGCAATCGCCGGTGATGCAGCGGCACCGGCGCGACCGCGTCGGCCTCGGCGATCAGCTCGACCGCGGCCCGGCCCAGCCAGCGGGCGAACAGAACCGCGAACTGTTGCTGGTCGCCGTGCTTGTATTTCAGGATCAGGCCGCGCGACGCCTCGTCATAGACGCAGGCCGCCCGCGCCCGGGCGAAGGCATAGGGCTGGACCAGACAGGCGGTGCAGCGGCTGTCGGCGAAGGCGCCGCCGTCGAATTCGAACGCCGCGCCGCAACCGTCGCAGACCGGCGCCTCCAGAAACACCACCCGGCCCCAGGCGTCGGCGCTGAGGCCCGCCGCCGCCGTGGCCTCTCGGCTGTCGTGGGCCACGGGCGGCAGGATCAGGTCGGCCAGGCCCCGACCGGCGGCCCGCAGGCGCGCCCCGACTTTCATTCCGCCCCTCCAGGCCCCATCCTCGATCGCCATGACACCCCCCGGTCCCCCGATCCTGTTCGACGCCAACCGCCGCGCCCTGCGGCTGGCGCGGTCGCGTCGTCTGTTCGCTCAGGCCGACTTTCTTCACCGGCGCGCCGCCGAGAACGCGGTCGCCAGCCTGGAGGCCACCTTGCGCGACTTTCCGGTGGTCGTCGACCTGTCGGCGCAACCGCGCGTATTCGCCGCCACCTTGGCCGCGAGCCCGGCATGCGATCGGGTCGGTCCCCCCCTGACCCTCGTGCCATCGGCCACGCCCGGATCGGCTCCGCTGGACCTGGAGCCGGGCTCGGTCGATCTGATCGTCTCGCTGATGAGCCTGCACTGGTCCAACGACCTGCCCGGCGCCCTGGCCCAGATCCGGCGCGCACTGAAGCCCGACGGCCTGTTTCTAGGCACCTTGCTGGGCGCGGGCACGCTCAGGGAACTCCGCGCCGCCCTGACCGAGGCCGAACTGGCCGAGCGCGGTGGCGCCCAGGCGCGGGTCTCACCGTTCGCCGACGGCTATGACGGCGCGGGCCTGCTGCAGCGGGCCGGGTTCGCCCTGCCGGTGACCGACGTGGATCGGGTCACGGTGACCTATCCGGACCTGCCGGCGCTGATCCGCGACCTGCGGGGAATGGGAGAGACCAATCAGCTGGCCGGCCCGATCCGGCCGCTGAGCCGTGGCGTGATCGGCCGCGCCGCCGTGGCCTATTCAGAAGGTCATGCGGATGATCAGGGACGCCTGCCGGCCACATTCGAGATCGTCAATCTGTCCGGCTGGGCGCCGTCTGACAGCCAGCCCCGGCCGCTGGCCCGCGGTTCGGCCACGACACGGCTGGCCGACGCCCTGGGCGTGATCGAGCACGGCCGCCGAAAGTGAGGATCAGCCCTCGCCGGCCTCGCCGCCACCACCACCGCCGCCGCCGCTGACGGCGGAGTCGATCGCGCTCATGGCCTGGTTGAACAGCCCGGTCGAGGTGTCGGCGAACAGGGTCACCGAGCCGACGATGGCCAGGAAGATCAGGGAGACGATCAGGCCGTATTCGATCGCGGTGGCCCCGCTGTCGTCTCGCAGAAACCGGGCACTCAGCGCACGCATGGCCCCTCCGGGGTTCAGATCAGATCGCGCAGCCAGGCGACCAGGGGTACGTCGGCCGGGGGCATGGGATAGTCCGACAACCGCGCCGGCTTCACCCATGCCAGGGCGGCGTGCTCGCGATTGACGACCACGCCTTCCCAGCGTCTGCACAGGTACAATGGCATCAACAGGTGAAACGAATCGTAAGCATGGCTGGTAAAAACGAACGGGGATAGGCAGGCCTCGGTGACGTCGATCCCCAGTTCCTCGCGCAATTCGCGGATCAGGGCCTGTTCCGGGCGTTCCCCGGTCTCGACCTTGCCGCCGGGAAACTCCCACAGGCCGCCCATCGCCTTGTCCGCCGGCCGCTGGGCGATCAGAACCCGTCCATCGACGTCGACCAGGGCCGCGGCCACGACGAGCAGGGTCTTCAAGGGCGGCGATTCCGTCATGCGCCCCCGCTACCCGACCGGGCGGGCGGTCTGCAATCTTTCGTCACACAGTGTGGCCGGGCTGCGCTTGTGGATTGGGGCGGCAATCGGGCAATGACTGGGCTACGCTCGCGCGATCCGGCGCGGCGGTTCTCGATCCCCTCAGCCATGTCGACCCCGACCCTCACCGACACCCTCTCCAGCCCCGAAGTCCAGGCCTTCGCCAGCGGATTTCCTGTGCTGGTCCTGCATCTGGGCGTGACCTTCGCCCTGCTGGCGGCCGGGGCCACGGTCTACACGCTGCTGACCCCGTGGAAGGAAGTCCGGCTGATCCGCGAGGGCAATGCCGCCGCCGCCGTCGCCCTGGGCGGGGTGTTGCTGGGCCTGGCCATACCGTTGGCGGTGTCGCTGTCGGTTTCGACCACGGTGCGCGACATCACGATCTGGGGGGTGGCCACTCTGGTGCTGCAGCTGCTGGCCTTCCGCATCGTCGACCTGTTCCTGACCGGCCTTCCGCAACGGATTCAGCAGGGTGAGATCGCCGCCGCCGTGCTTCTGGTGTCGGCCAAGCTGGCCACAGCCCTGATCTTGGCGGCCGCCCTGACGGGCTGAGCCATGCATTTCCCCCGCCTGCCCGACTGGACCATCTATGCGGCGGTGATCGGCGTGCTGGTCGTGGTGTCCCTGGGCCGTCGCGAGAACGCCGACGCCCCCGCAGCCTCCGTCGAGATCGTCGAGGAGAACGGTGCGCTGCTCGGCCCCGTCACCCCGTTCGATCCGGCCGTCACCGTCAACGCCCCGGACATCCCGTTCCAGCCCGCCGCCGGCACCGCCTTCTCGATCGCCGAGGACGGCCGCTGGCTGACGGCGCGACACGTCGTGGAAGGTTGCCGCCAGCCGGCGTTGGTCGTGGGCGGAAATCGCGCCGTCGGGGCCGATGTCCGGCTCGCCGCACGGGCCGACATCGCCCTTTTGATCACTCAGGGCGGCCCGCCCGCCCTGCCGGTCGCCTCGGACATCGAGCTGCGTCAGGGCCAGCGCGCCTTCCACCCCGGCTTCCCGCAGGGCAAGCCCGGCGAGGCGACCAGCCGCCTGCTGGGCCGTGAGGTGTTGCGCGTGCGCGGCCGTGGCCAGAGAGACGAGCCGGTCCTGGCCTGGGCCGAAACAGGCCGTACGGCCGGTCTGGAAGGCACCTTGGCGGGCCTGTCCGGCGCGCCGGTGCTGGACCGTAACGGCCGCGCCATCGGCGTGACGGTCGCCGAGGCCCCGCGCCGGGGCCGCATCTACACCACCGCGCCAGAGACCTATGGCCCCGCCATCCGGGGCGAGCAGCGCGCCGACGAACGGGTGTTGGCCCAGCCCATTACCACCGACACCTATGGTGCGGTGTCCGAACGCCTGCGCCGCGACCTTCGCGTCGCCCAGGTGGTCTGCCTGTCGGCCTAGCGCCCGAACACCTCGACGCCGATCTGGCCCTCGGTAGTCAGCCAGGCCCGCTTCATGCCCTGGCTGTTGTAGGGGTCGGCGATCCGGCCCGAGGCGTCCAGGGCGATCAGCCCCCCGTCACCGCCCAATCCGCCGATCTCGTCGATCACCGCCCGCGCCGCCTCGTCCAGCGCCTGACCGCCCGCGACCCGCCAGCCGACCTGGGCACAGGCGGCGACGCGGATGAAATATTCGCCCTGGCCCGTCCCCGAGACGGCCACATGGCCGTCGGCCCAGGTTCCCGCCGCCGGGATCGGCGTGTCACCGACACGGCCAGGCATCTTGCCGAACACGCCCGCTGTCGAGGTCGCCGCCGCCAGTCGCCCCGCGCCGTCCAGCACGCAGCACCCGACCGTGCCGTGGCTCAGCGTGCCCGGTGGATGGTTGTCCTCGCCCTGACCGGCGTGGGTGAACCAGGCGGCCTCGTCGCCGATCGGCTCCAGCCCCTGGTCGTGGGCGAACAGGGCCGCGCCTTCTCCAGCCAGCATGATGTGCGGCGTCCGATCCATGACCGCGCGCGCGGCTCGGATCGGGCTTTTGAAGCCCTGCAACGCCGCGATCGCTCCAGCCCTGCGGGTCGCGCCGTCCATCAGGCTGGCATCCAGCTCATAGGCCCCAGCCAGATTCGGCGACGCCCCGCGCCCGGCGACATACAGGCCGGACTCCTCCAGCATGACGACCGTCTCGACCGCGACATCCAGTGCCGATGCGCCCGCGTCCAGCCGGGCCTTCATGGCCGCCACCACCTCGCCCATATGGACGGTTTCGCGGTTATAGTTCCGCTCACGCCGCGCACCGGCGCCGCCGTGCAGGATCAGGGCGGTTTTGGTCATGGCGCGAAGCTTCCTAAACGCGACCCCTTTGCAACGGGCCTGGGCCTGATTAGCGTCCGAGGTCGGGGACGCATAGGGCGTTGACGGATTTCGGGGTTTCGATGCGCGCAGTGTTGTCCAAGACCGTCGGCGGCCCGGACAGTTTGACGCTGGAAACCGTGCCCGATCCTGTGGCCGGTCCGGGTGACGTCGTGATCGCCGTCCGCGCCGTGGGCATCAACTTCCCCGACACGCTGATCATCGAAGACCGATACCAGTTCAAGCCCGAACGCCCGTTCGCCCCGGGGGCCGAGGTCGCCGGCGTGGTCGAGACGGTCGGCGAGGGCGTGACCCGCGTCGCCGTGGGAGATCGCGTCATCGCCGTCCCCGGCTGGGGCGGCCTGGTCGAAAAGCTGAAGGTCGATGCACGGACCGTCATTCCGATCCCGGACGATATGGATTTCGAGACCGCTTCGGGTCTGGTCATGACCTATGGCACCAGCCTGTATGCTCTGAAGGACCGGGCCGGACTAAAGGCCGGAGAGCGGTTGCTGATCCTCGGCGCGGCCGGCGGGGTCGGGGCCGCCGCGATCGAACTGGGCAAGGCCATGGGCGCGACGGTGATCGCCGCCGTGTCGAGCGCCGAGAAGGCCGATTTCGCCCGCGACCTGGGCGCGGACGCCGTCGTCATCTATCCCACCGGCCTGCTGGATCGGGATCAGGCCAAGGCCCTGACGGCCGATATCCGCCAGGCTTGCGGTGGCGAGGGGCCGGACGCGGTCTATGACGCCGTCGGCGGCGCCTATGCCGAACCGGCGCTTCGCGCCATGGCTTGGGAGGGGCGGTATCTGGTGGTCGGCTTCCCGGCGGGCATCCCGTCCATTTCATTGAACCTGACCCTGTTGAAGTCGATCCAGATCGTCGGCGTGTTCTGGGGCGCGGCCGTGATGCGCGATCCGAAGGCCCATGGCGCCAACATGGCGGAGCTCATGCGCCTCTGGAGAGCGAAGATGATCCGTCCACGGATCAGTCGGACCTTTCCCTTTGACAGGGCAGGGGAGGCGATCCAGGCCTTGGGCGATCGATCGGCCTTGGGCAAGGTGGTGGTGACGCCATGAGCCTGGCCTTGTCGGAGGGTCTGGACCTGGCATCGGCGCGGGAGCGTCTGGTCCGAACCGGTCGCGCCCGGATCGGCGATGTGCTGGGCGACGGGGCCCAGGCCGTGCACGACGCTCTGGTGGACCCCGACATGATCTGGATGCGGGCCATCGAGAACCCCTTCAACGCCGACGTCCCGGTGCCCGCCTTCGAGGCCGAGCCGCCACACGAACAGGCCCGGCTGATCGGCATGGCGCATCGGGAGGCCACCGACGGCTTCCAGTTCCTCTTCGACCGTCTGCGCCTGGGGCCGGCCAGATTGCGAGACCTGCCGATCCCGCAGCCGCTCTACGACCTGCACGCCCTGTTCAATTCCGGACCCTGGCTGGACTTCGCCCGCCGCCTGACCGGAGACGACCGCATCGCCTATGTCGATGCCCAGGCGACGCGCTACCTGCCCGGCCATTTCCTGAACAGTCATACCGACGAGCACGCGGACGCGGGCCGGCTGTATGCCTATGTGCTGAACGTCTCGCCGCGCTGGCGGGCCGAATGGGGTGGGCTGTTGATGTTCCTGGACGAGGACGGGAGCGTCACCGAGACCTTCACCCCCCATTTCGGCACGCTGAACCTGTTCAAGGTGCCGCAACGCCATGCCGTGTCCATGGTGGCGCCGTTCTCGGCCGGGGCGCGCTATTCGGTCACCGGCTGGTGGCGCACCAATCCGCCCGGGCCCGGTCAGGGCTAGACGAATCACCCCCGCTTGGAGGCCTTGCGGAAGGCCGGCTTGGCCATGGCCACATTCTGGGCCTTGATCGAGGTCTCGGGGTGCTGGCCGGGCTTGAAGGCGGGGCCGCCGGGACCGGCTCCGGCCTTCTTGGCGGCGAGAACGCGCTTTAGGGCTTCGGCGGCGGTTTCGGGCTTTTTGGTCATGGCGTCATCCTAGCACGGCTCGGGGCTCAGACACGCATCAGGCGGCGGCACAGATCGTCGAGCTGTTCCAGGGTGCCGTAGTTCAGCGTCAGTTCGCCCTTGCCGCCCCGATCGGCCAGCCGGACCTTCAGCCCCAGGGCGTCGGCCAGATCCTGTTCCAGCGCGACCACGTCGGCCGATCCGTCCACGGAGCGTCCATTGCCGGAAGGCTTGCGGCCGCCTCTGGGCCCCTCTGATGCGCGCCGGGCCAGCGCCTCGACCTGACGGACATTCAGCCCTTCTCGATGCGCCTGTTCGGCCAGGGCGGCGGGGTCGGGCGCGGTGATCATGGCTCGGGCGTGACCAGCGCTGAGGTGGCCATGCCGCACGAACCACAACACCTCTTCGGGCAGCTGCAGCAGGCGCAGAGTGTTTGCGACATGGCTGCGTGACTTGCCGACGATGCCGGCGACGGCGTCCTGGGTCCGGCCGAATCGCTCCATCAGCATGCGATAGGCGTCGGCCTCCTCCAGCGGGTTCAGGTCGGCCCGCTGGACGTTCTCGATGATGGCGACCTCGTAGACCGCCAGGTCGTCCATTTCCTGGACGATGACAGGGATTTCCACCAGGCGCGCGATCTGGGACGCACGCCAGCGGCGTTCACCGGCGATGATCTGCCAAACCCCGTCCTCACCCGGCTGGGTCCGAACCAGGATGGGCTGCAATACGCCCTTGTCCTTGATCGAGGCGGCCAGCTCCTCAAGCTCCTCGCGTCCGAAGATCTTGCGCGGCTGATCCGGGTTCGGCTTGACGGCCTCGATCGGCACCCGCTGCACGCCTGACGGCAGGGCCGCCTCGCCGGTGACCGGCGCGGCTTCCTGCTCACCCAACAGGGCCGACAGACCGCGACCCAGACCTCTTTGACGTTCCGACAAGATGCGTTTTCCGTTTCGTATTCTCAGGCCGCGAGCGGGCCGCGACGATGCCGCTCGCGGGCGACGACTTCCTTGGCCAGCCGCAGATAGGCCTGGCTGCCGGTACACTTCAGGTCGTAGATCAGCACCGGCTTGCCGAACGACGGCGCCTCCGACACACGCACGTTTCGGGGGATCACGGCGTCATAGACCTTGTCGCCGAAATGGCCGCGCACATCGGCCGCGACTTGGCCCGACAGGGCGTTGCGGCGATCGTACATGGTCAGGACCAAACCCTGGATCTCCAGCGTCGGGTTGAGATTGTGCCGCACCATGTCGACGGTCTTCATCAGCTGGGTCAGGCCTTCCAGGGCGAAAAACTCGCACTGCAGCGGCACCAGCACACCGTCTGCCGCGCTCATGGCGTTGAGGGTCAGCAGGTTCAGCGACGGGGGGCAGTCGATCAGCACATAGTCATACCGGGGCTTTCCTGTGGCCCCCTGTAGCGCCAAGGCGTCGCGCAATCGATAGGAGCGCCTGTCCGCCTGGCTGAGCTCGATTTCAACGCCGCTCATATCGGCGTCGGCGGGGACGATATGCAGGCCCGGTACGGCCGTTTCAACCGCCGCGTCGTCCACGGACCGGCCTTCGACGATCACATCATAGATAGTGATACGCCGTGTTTCACGTGGAACACCCAAGCCGGTGCTGGCATTTCCTTGCGGGTCCATATCGACCAGCAAGACCCGTTCCCCGATCGCGGCCAGGGCCGTCCCCAGGTTGATCGCGGTCGTGGTTTTGCCGACCCCGCCCTTTTGATTGGAGACGGCCAGCACCCGGGTCATGGTTTCAACGGGCATGAAGGCTCCGCACGGATACGATACACCCGCGCGGATCGCTGCGGGACACGCTGAGGTCGGCTTCGAATGTCCACGAAGCCCAGGCCTCCTGCAACTCGGTTTCGGCCTTTTCTCCCTTGAGGAACAGCCCTTGTGCACCGCGATCCATATAGGGCTGTGCGTAAGTCAACAGTTTGGGCATGGGGGCCAAGGCGCGGGCGGTGACGATGTCGACCTCCAGCGCCTGGGATTCCGCGCGGCCGTTGATCACGGTAGCCGGCAGGGCGAGCTCGTCGACCACCGACTGCAGGAAGCGGCACCGCTTGCCCAGGCTGTCGATCAGCCAGACATGAGCGTCGTCCCTGCCTTTCAGCAGGATCGCCAAAACCACGCCGGGAAATCCCGCCCCGGCACCCAGATCGGCCCAGGTTCGGGCGTCGGGTGCGTGGTCGAGCAGCTGGGCGGAATCCAGTGCATGCCGGTTCCAGAAGTCGGGGATGCTGTCCGGCCCGACGAGATTCATCACCGCATTGGTCTCGGTCAACCGGTTCAGCAGAAGCGACAGATCGTCCATCTGATCCGGTGTCGCGTCCGTCTGGGTCTGGAAGGCGGTCTTGCCATCGGACATCAGGCCGGAACCGCCGACCGCTTCTTCACATGCGACAGCAGGGCCGTCAGGGCGCCGGGCGTCATGCCCTCGATCCGTCCGGCCTGGCCCAAGGTGCGGGGCTGGATCAGGGACAGCTTCTCGCGCACCTCATGCGACAGGCCGCCGATGGCGGCATAGTCGAGGCTGTCGGGAATCTGCAACGCCTCCTCGCGGCGCAGCGCCTCGGCGTCAGCATGCTGGCGGTCGAGGTAGCCGGCATACCCCGCATCGATCTCGACCTGTTCCCGGACGGCGGGACTCCAGCCGGCGATGGCGGGGAAGGCGGCGGTGAAGGTGTTCAGATCGACCCCCGGATAGGCCAGAAGTTCGCGCATCGAGCGACGCTGTCCGTCGGCATTGACCGGCACGCCGACGGCGGCGGCCTCCTTGGGCGTGAAGCGCGTCTCGCGGACGAGTGTAGAGGCCTTGAACAGCTGGGCGGCCTTGGCCTCGAAGCGGGTCCGGCGATCCGGAGAGACGATCCCGGCGGCTATCCCCACTGGCGTCAGCCGCTGGTCAGCATTGTCGGCTCGCAGGGTCAGGCGGTACTCGGCACGGCTGGTGAACATACGATACGGCTCGGTCACGCCGCGCGTGACCAGGTCGTCGATCATCACCCCGATATAGGCCTGGTCGCGGCCCAGGACGATCGGGTCCAAGCCGGCGGCTGCGCGAGCGGCATTCAGCCCCGCGATCAGCCCTTGCGCCGCCGCCTCCTCATAGCCCGTCGTACCGTTGATCTGTCCGGCGAGGTAGAGACCCGGCCGCTTCTTGACCTCCAGGGCGGGTGTCAGTTCGCGCGGGTCGACATAATCGTATTCGATGGCATAGCCGAAGCGAAAGACCTCGACCGCCTCCAGGCCCGGCATGGTGCGCAAAAAGGCCATCTGCGTTTCGGGCGAAACGGATGTCGAGATGCCGTTGGGATAGACCGTAGGATCGTCCAGGCCCTCCGGCTCGAGGAAGACCTGATGCGAGGTCTTGTCGGCGAACCGAACCACCTTGTCCTCGATCGAGGGACAGTAGCGCGGGCCGCGACCGGTCAGATGGCCTCCATAGATGGCGCTTTCGCCCAAGTTCGCGGCGATGATCCGGTGCGTCTCTTCGGTCGTCGCCGTGATGCCGCAGGCGATCTGGGGCACGTCGATGTGGGCAGTGAGGAAGCTGAACGGCACGGGTTCGGCGTCAGCGGCCTGCATCTCCAGCCGGTCCCAGGCGACGGTCCGGCCGTCGAGGCGGGCGGGCGTGCCGGTCTTGAGTCGCCCCATCATCAGGCCGGCGCCATACAGATCGGAGGCCATGCCGGTGGAGGGCGCCTCGCCATGGCGACCGGCGGGAATCCGCTCGTCGCCGCGATGGATGACCCCGTTCAGGAAGGTGCCGGTCGTCAGGACGACAGCGGCGGCGCGGAGCTGATCCCCCTCTCCGGTCGTGACGCCGACGACCCGCTCGCCGTCCATGATCAGGCTTTCGGCGGTCCCGGCCATCAAGGTCAGGTTCGGCGTCCGGGCCAGCTCGGCCTGCATGGCCTCTCGGTACAGGCGCCGGTCGATCTGACTGCGCGGACCCCGCACGGCGGCGCCCTTGGACCGGTTGAGCAATCGGAACTGAATGCCGGAGACATCGGCCAGCCGGCCCATCACCCCGTCCAGGGCATCGATCTCGCGCACGAGGTGGCCCTTGCCCAGCCCGCCGATGGCCGGATTGCAGGACATTTCGCCGACGGTTTGCAGGCTCTGCGTCAACAGCACGGTGCTCGCCCCAGCCCGGGCCGCTGCGGCGGCGGCCTCACAACCGGCGTGACCGCCGCCGATCACGATGACGTCAAAGAAGGGGGCTGAGCGCATGGGACGGCTCACATAGTCCAAAACAGGTCGGCCCGCCACTCCGACCGTGTTTCACGTGAAACGGACGGCGGTCACTTTCCGATGCAGAAGTTCGAGAAGACTTCTCCAAGCACTTCATCAACCCCCAAAGCGCCTGTCACCCGCGACAGCGCCTGAGCGGCGCGGCGCAGATCGTCGCCCGCCATTTCCGGCGACTGACCCAGCGCCGCTTGCCCGGCTTCGACGGCAGCGAGCGCTTCGCCGAGGCGCAGCCGGTGCCGCTCGCGGGTCACAGCAGGGAAGTCCGACCCGGACAGATCGCGGGAGAGGCGGTCGACCAGCCAGGCTTCCAATCTGTCCAGCCCCAGCCTCGTGTGCGTGCTCAGGGTCACAGCCGCGAGACCTTCGGGTGGCTCGGCTTGGCCAAGATCCGCCTTCGTCAGCACGACCAGATCCTCGGGCATCACGAACGGCGCGGCCGCCTCACGATCATCCCCCGGTCCCAGGACCCACAGCCTGAGATCGGCATCCCGAGCCCGAGATCGGGCGCGGCGAATGCCTTCGGCCTCGATGGGATCATCGCTATCGCGCAGGCCGGCCGTGTCGGACAGGGTCACGGCATAGCCACCCAGGATCAGGTCGGCGTCGAGCACGTCTCGGGTCGTACCGGCGATTGGGGTGACGATGGCCGCCTCGCGCGCAACCAGAGCGTTGAAAAGAGCAGATTTTCCGGCGTTCGTTTCGCCGATCAGCACGATCCGATAACCCTCACGGATTCGGCGGCCTCGCTCGGAATCGGACAGGGCCCGGCGCAAATCCGCCGCCAATGTCTCGAGTATGGGACCGGCAGTCCGGGCGAGATGATCGGGCAAATTCTCGTCCGGAAAGTCGATCTCGGCCTCGACAAGGGCAAGGGCCTTGACCAGGTCGCGACGAAAGCCAGCATAGGTAGCTGACAGGGCGCCGTCGAGCTGGCCCAGGGCCTGGGAGCGTTGGGCCGCCGTCTCGGCGTCGATCAGATCGGCCACGGCCTCGGCCTGGGCCAGGTCCATGCGGCCATTTTCAAAGGCGCGCCGGGTGAATTCGCCGGGCTCGGCGGGACGCAGACCGAGGGCGACCAGGGTCTTGGCGGCCATGTCCACCACTGCCCGGCCACCGTGGAGGTGCAACTCCGCGCACGCCTCGCCGGTGTAGCTGTTTGGGGCAGGGAAAGAGAGCACGACGGCCTGGTCGATGATCCGATCGCCGTGGCGAAGCACCCGCAGGGAAGCCAGGCGGGGCTTCAGATCAGGCGCGCCGAGTGCGGTCAGCACACGGCCGGTCGCCGGGCCCGAGAGTCGGATGATGGCGATCGCCCCTCGGCCGGGGGGCGTGGCGAGGGCGAAGATCGTGTCGCTCAACGCTTCACCTCGTACTCGCGGATGCTCGGCGGAGTCGGGTCGGCATGGCCATCACCCCCGCCGCGAAGCGACGGGCTCGGCATGTCACGGCTTGGTCGACGATGTCGCCGCCATTTCCATCAGGCGCCGAAACTGGTCCTGGGCCTGGACACCGAAGGACAGCCAGGATTTCATCAGTTCATCCGGCTGCATCATGGCCAAATTCTCGTCCATCCGCCGTTTCATCTCGGCGACCAGATGGTCATTGAGCGGCTCTACATTGGGCAGGCCGAGAAAGGTCCGCGCCTCGACCGGAGTGCAATCGACTTCGACGTTCAACTTCATGAAAGAACCCTGGCTGATCGGACGCATCTCGCCCTGTGCGCTCGGTCGTATCAAGGATTTGGCCAATGGTCGAACAGCCGTCAGCAAATGCCGTAGCGCCCGTCCGCACGCGATGTTTCACGTGGATCAGTCGCCAGGGTTCGCGGACTCTGCCGCCAGGGCGGTGCGCGCGGCCTGCGCCCGCAGCTGGGCCTCGCGGCGGGCTTCGACATCGGCCGCCGCCTGACGCGCCAGGGCAGCGGCGCGGGTCGTCAGGGTCGTAAGTGGCGTGATCGGCGTCTCCAGCCGGCCGCCGTACTCGCCGTTCAGGTACACATCCACGGCGGTTGGCTCCGAGGCGTCCACCACGGCGTTCAATCCGGCAGGCGCCCGCCAGGCCTCGCCTTCCGCGAGCACACGAGCGAAGAGGACTCGGTCGCCGATACGCACGACCAGGCTGGTCGGGCGGCGGGCCTGCAGCGTGACCTGGGACGCCGTCGCCGCGGCACCATAAACCGCTCCGCGCGGGTTGAAGGCGGCCTGGACGGGGGCCTGACGTCTGAGCGCGGCCGTCGCCTGGGCGACCGCCTCCGGGTCGGCGGGATCGACTCCGGTCAGCTGGGCTTCCAGACCTGGGGTGATGTAAAGCTGGGGCGTGGTCTGGTCCGGCGGGGCGGGTTGCGGCGCGCCGAGGCGCGCCCCGTCCTGGAGGGTGTCGGCCGTCTCCCAGGTCCCGGGGACGGCGGCGATGTCCGAGGGCTGCGGCTCGCGGGCGCGGCTGATGCGCTGGAACACATTCCAGCCGATGACCACGATCAGGACCAGGGCGACGGCGGCCAGCAGTTGCGGCGTGCGGCGGGTGACGTCCTCGAAAGCGATACCGGTCGGGGCCTGGAGCGGCACGGTGGTGTCCGGACTCTCACGCTTGAACCGTTCGATCGCCGTCTGGTCGTCCAGGCCGAGCGCTTGGGCGTAGCCGCGGACATAGCCGAGCGCAAAGACGCGCGACGGCAGGGCTGAAAACTCGTCATGCTCCAGCGAAGCCAGGAATTTCGGGGGAATGCGAGTGATCTTCGACAGGTCGTCCAGCGTCCGGCCGGACGCGCGGCGCACGGCGCGGAAGCCCAGGCCCAGGGTCTCGGCGTCGACGAACGCGGCCAAGGGGTCGGTGGCCTCAGACTGGTCGTTTGCGCCGGTCGTCGGACCGGTGTGCAGCGTCATGGCGTCGATCCCGCGAACCTGTCCGTCGATACCGCGCGGGGCGGATCGGTTCAACGGTGGGAATCGCTGAGCAGACCGGGAATGCCCATGCCGACCCCGGCGGAGATCAGACCGCGACGTTGAGCTTGCGCGCCAGGCTTTCGACCTCGTTGCGGATCGAGCCGGCGGAAGAGCCCAGAAGATTGGCCATGCCGCGCCGGGCGGCGTTCAGATCGGCCGACAGGATCATCCGTTTGACCGGACCCACACCGCCCGCGGGAGCCGACAACCGAGTGAAGCCGAGAGTGAGCAGGGCGAAGGCCTCCAACGGCCGTCCCGCCAATTCGCCGCAGACCGAGACAGGCGTGCCGGTGTCGGCGCAGGCCTTCTGGATGGTTTGGAGCGCGCGCAGGGCTGGCGGGGACAGCGGGTCGTAGCGGTCCGAGACCAGGGGATTGGTCCGGTCGGCGGCATACATGTACTGGAACAGGTCGTTGGACCCGACCGAGACGAAATCGGTCAGGGGCAGAAGCGCATCCAGGTGCCACAGCAGGCTGGGGCATTCGATCATTGCCCCGACGCGCAGCAAGGCGGGCAGGGGCCGACCGCGACGCCGGGCCCAGTCACATTCGATGTCGACCAGTTCGCGGGCAGCGCGGAACTCGTCGACGGTGGCGATCATCGGGAACATGACGCGCAGTTCGCGATTGGCCCCGGCGGCGAGCAGGGCGCGAAGCTGGAGGCGCAGCAGGGCGGGGCGGTCGAGACCCAGGCGGATGGCGCGGCGGCCCAGTGCGGGGTTTTCCTCGCGCTCGGTCTCAAGATAGGGCAGGACCTTGTCGCCGCCGATGTCCAGGGTGCGGAAGGTGACGGGGCGGTCGCCGGCCGCGTCCAGGACCAGGGTGTAGAGGGCGGTCTGGGTGTCGAGGCGGGGCAGTTCCTCGGACACCATGAACTGGAATTCGGTGCGGAACAGGCCGATCCCCTCGGCCCCGGTTTCGTTCAGGTTCTCGAGGTCGACGGCCAGGCCGGCGTTGGTCAGCAGCGAGATGCGGGTGCCGTCGGCGGTGACGGCGGGGACATCGCGCAGCTTGGCGAACTCGGCCTGGCGCTGGTCGCGGACGGCCATGCGGGACTGGATGGCCTCCAGCATGTCGGGGCGGGGGCGGAGGTAGGCCTCGCCCGTCTCGCCGTCGACGATGACGAGGTCGTTCTCGCTGAGCCGGTCGCGGACGCCGGCCAGGCGGCCGACGCACGGAATTTGCAGCGCGCGGGCGACGATGGCGGCGTGGCTGGCGGCCGAGCCTTCCTCGATCAGCAGGCCCTTCAGCTTGTGGCGTGGGTATTCCAGCAGGTCGGCCGGGCCCAGGTTGCGCGCGACCAGGATGGCGTCGTCGGGCAGGTCGCGCTGGCCCGGATTGTCGCCGGCCAGCACCCGCAGCAGCCGGTTGGCCAGGTCCTCGAAATCGTGCAGCCGTTCCTTGATATAGGGGTCGCGCGCGTTGCTGAAGCGGGCGCGGTGCTCGTTGCGGACGCGGTCGACGGCGGCCTCTGCGGTCAGGCCGGAGCGAGCGGCCTCCTCCAGCGACCGGTTCCAGCCGCGGTCGTCGGCGAACATGCGATAGGTTTCGAGAACCTCGTGCGGGACGCCGGACATGGTGCCCTGGCTGCCGTCCAGCAGGGCGTCGATGCCGGTCTTGAGCTGGGCGAGGCCCAGTTTGAGGCGGCCTTCCTCGAGCACCGGGTCGTTCGACAGCAGCTGTTCGGGGGCCAGCGGGGCCTCGTGCAGGATGACGTGACCGAACGCCAGCCCCTCCGCGAACCGCTGGCCTTTCAGCCGTTCGGGGCGGTGGGGCGCGACCTCGACGTCGCGCAATTCGTCCTGGGCCAGCAACTCGCCACTGGCCACCGTTTCGGCCAGGACCATGGCGATGGTCTGGATGTCCTCGACCTCGTCGGGGTCGTAGCGGCGTTCGGCCCTGTTCTGGACAACCAGCACGCCGATGGCCCGGCCGCCACGCAGCAGGGGGGCGCCGAGGAAGGCATGGTAGGGGTCTTCGCCCGTCTCGGGGCGGTAGGAGAAGCTGGGGTGGGACGGGGCGTCAGACAGGCTGACGGGCTGGGCGAGGCGGGCGACCTCGCCGACCAGGCCCTCGCCGGGACGCAGGCGGGTGGTGTGGACGGCGCCTGGGTTCAGGCCCTCGGTGGCGAACAGTTCCAGCTCGCCCGAGGCGCGGCGCAGATAGATCGAACAGACCTCGGCGACCATCGACTGGGCGATGGTGCGCACCACCGTGTCTAGCCGTCCCTGGGCCGGGCCTCCGCCGGCCATGGCTTCGCGGATCTGGCGCAGGAGGTTGCGAGGCCCCCTCGTCGTCAATCCGCTGCCGATCGGCATGCCGCCTCCCCGTTATCGCCTGAGGCGATCCTACACCGCTTCCAGTCCGTATGCCGAATGTAGGGCGCGCACCGCCAGTTCGGCATAGGCGGCATCGATCAAAACGCTGATCTTGATTTCGGACGTGGAGATGGCCTGGAATTTCACACCCTTGTCGGCCAGGGCCCGAAACATGGTCTGGGCCACGCCGGCGTGGCTCCGCATGCCGACCCCGACAACGGAGACCTTGGCCACATCCTCGTCGACGCGGATTTCCTCGAAGCCGATCTCGGCCTGGGCCTGCCGCATCAGATCGGCGGCCCGGCCCGCGTCGCGACGGCCGGTCGTGAAGGTCAGGTTGACCGTGCCCGCGGTGCGGGCCTGGGACTGCACGATCATGTCCACATTGACACCGGCCTCGGCCAGACGGGTGAAGACGTCGGCGGGCGCGTCCACGCGGTCGGACAGGCCCAGCAAGGTGATCCGGGCCTCGTCGCGGCTCATGGTGACGCCCGATACGATACGTTTTTCCACGATCTCCTCCTCGTCGCAGATCAGTGTACCGGATTTCTCCGGGAGGACGCCGTCCGCGTCCGGTTCGATGAAGCTGGACAGGACGCGCACCGGCACCTGTTTCGCCATGGCCAGTTCGACCGAGCGGGTCTGCAGCACCTTGGCGCCGAGCGACGCCATCTCCAGCATCTCTTCGTAGGAAATCTTTTCCAGCCGGCGGGCGCGGCTCTCGATGCGGGGGTCGGTCGTGTAGACGCCGTCCACGTCGGTGTAGATGTCGCACGGGCATTCCAGCGCCGCGGCCACCGCAACGGCCGAAGTGTCCGACCCGCCCCGGCCCAGGGTGGTGATACGGCCGTCCTGGGTCACGCCCTGAAAACCAGGCACGACGGCGACCTGGCCGGCATCGACGGCAGCGCCGATCCGGTCGCCCGGCACGTCTTCGATCCGGGCGCGACCGTGGGCGTCGTCGGTCAGGATCGGGATCTGCCAGCCCATCCAGCTGCGCGCGTCCAGGCCCATGTTGCGCAGGGTCAAGGCCAGCAGGCCGGCCGTCACCTGTTCGCCCGAGGCGACCACCACATCGTACTCGTCGTCGGTCAGGCCGTCGGGGGCGTTGGACTTGCCCGCGCCGTCGGTCCAGGCGACCAGTTCATTGGTCTTGCCCGCCATGGCCGAGACGACCACGGCCGCCGCCTTGCCCGCCCGGACCTCGGCCGCGACGATGCGGGCGGCGCGGCGGATGCGCTCGAGGTCGCCCATCGAGGTGCCGCCGAACTTCATCACCAGGCGTTGCGTCGCGGGCCGCGTCATCGTGGCGGGGGTTCCTCGTCTTGCATGAAGGGGCCGGGGCGTTCATGCCTTCGGCCCATGGCCGCTTCTAACGACCCCGCCCGGACGCGCAAACCCCAATCGCCGGAGGGTTTTCCCGATCGGGCCGAGGGGGCCAGCATCGATCCCGCCGACGTTGCCCGGTTCTCGGCCCAGGCGGCCCAGTGGTGGGACGCGCGCGGGCCGTTCGCGCCGCTGCACAAGTTCAACCCGGCCCGGCTGGCCTTCATCCGCGACCAGACGGCGGCGCGGTTCGGTCGCGACCCCCGGACGCGATCGCCGTTCGAGGGCCTGACCCTGCTCGACATCGGCTGCGGCGGAGGTCTGATCGCCGAGCCCATGTGCCGGCTGGGGTTCGCCGTCACCGCCGTCGACGCTTCGTCCGAGAACATCGGCACGGCCCGGGCCCATGCGGAGCCGCAGGGGCTGGACATCGCCTACCGCGCCGCGACGGTGGAACAGCTGGAAGCCGAGGGGGCCGGACCGTTCGACGTCGTCCTGACCATGGAGGTCATCGAGCATGTCGCCGATCCCGAGGCCTTCATCCGCACCTGCGCCCGGCTGGTGAAGCCGGGCGGTCTGATGATCGTTGCGACGCTGAACCGGACGCTGCGGTCTCTGGCCTTGGGCAAGTTCGCGGCGGAATATGTGCTGCGCTGGGTGCCGGCGGGGACGCACGACTGGCGGCAGTTCCTCAAGCCCGACGAAATCCGGCTGATGCTGTCGTCCGAGCCGGTCGCTGTCAGCGGCCCCTATGGCCTGGCCTATAATCCCCTGACCGACCGCTGGCGCGAGACTGACGATGCGGCGATCAACTATCTGATGGTGGTGACCCGGGACTGAGGCCGGTCAGGCCACGACCCCGGCCAGTTGCAGACCCTGGAACGCTGACAGGAACAGCAGCAGCGTTCCCACCGCATAGGTCAGGGCGCGCGCCGGCACCCGCTTGGTGATCAACCCGGCGAATGGCGCGGCGATCAGGCCTCCGGCGACCAGGCCGGCCACGGCGGTCAGGTGGTTCCGCAGATCCTCGGCCTCGCGCCAGTGGCCGGTGACCAGCGACCAGACGAAGGTCGCCGAAACGGCCACGGTCAGGAAGAATTCCGCCGTATTGACCGTGCCGATCGCCTTGCGCGGTTCTTGGCCGGCCCCGACCATGGTGGACGTCACCGTCGGGCCCCAGCCCCCGCCGCCAATGGCGTCGAAGAAGCCGCCGATGACGCCGAGGGGCGCAACAATGAAGGCCGGGCGGATCTTGCGCGGTTTGATGTCGTGACCGGCCCGCCAGAGGATGTACACGCCGATGATCGCCAGATAGGCAATGATGAAGGGCTTGATCACGTCCCCTTCGATCCCGGCCAGGATGTAGGCACCGGTCACCCCGCCGATGATGCCGGCGATGGCCAGGGGAATGAAAAGCCGCCATTCGATGTTGCGGTGCCAGGCATGCGAACTGGCTGAGGCGGCGGTGGTGAAGACCTCGGCTCCGTGCACACTGGCCGACGCGGTGGCCGGAGGGACGCCGACCGCCAGCAGGACCGAAGACGAGATCACCCCATAGGCCATTCCCAGGGCCCCATCGACCGACTGGGCCAGAAAGCCCACCAGCATGAACAGAAGGAAGGTTTCCATTCGCCGTCCCCGCGACGCCGTCCTCGGGGAGGGGACGGCCCGTCGCTCGTGCCTCAATGCCTCAAGCTTGGCCGCGTTGCATGTCACATCGCCGTGGCCGCGCGCGCCACAGCCTGAAGGATGTCGCGCGTGCGATAGGGTTTGACCAGGATGGCGTGGGCGCTGCGGGCGTGGCGCGCCGCGGAGGTCACGTCGCCCGACAGATTGATGTCCAGCAGGGCCAGATCGATCGGCTGATGGGCGGCGGCCGCCTCGGCCGCCTCGGCGCTGTGGAACGGGCCGATGACGCTGTGGCCGGCGTCGGTCAGGGCGGCGACCAGGTCCTCGGCCATGTCCGGGTCGTCCTCGACCACCAGGATGGTCAGGCGCGCGTCGCCCGGTTCGGGCGAAGGCCGTTCGATTTCGTCGTCACCGGTACCCGCTCGCGCGGGCTGGCGAACCAGAAAGGCGCGCAGGTCGCCCCAGACCTCGCCGGCCGGCCGATCGGTCGGGATGTCGTAAATCCGGGCCAGGGCGGACAGGTCCGCACCCGGCTCGGCGGCGGCACCTTCGTCGTCGGCCTCGAGCAGGGCGTCGTAGGTCTCGCACAGACGGGCCACGCTGGATTCTGTGGTGACGCAGGTATCGTCTTGGTCTTCGAACATGGAACACCTCCAGTGTGCTGTGAACCTAATGCCCGGCATGCCCGCCCGCCGCCGAGCTGACGACGTTGTGACCGAGCTTCACGTTTTTGCCATCCGACCAGGGTTTCGCGCCGGCGGCGCGGTTGACCCAGGCGGCGGCATCGCTAGGTATCGGCCACCCCGTCGCCTGTACCTGTCCTGAGGAATTCCATGGCCGAAGCCGCATCCTATGACGTCGTCATCATCGGCGGCGGTCCCGGCGGCTACAATGCCGCGATCCGGGCCGGGCAGCTGGGGTTGAAGGCGGCCTGTGTCGAGATGCGCGAGACCCTGGGCGGAACCTGCCTGAACGTCGGCTGCATGCCGTCCAAGGCGCTGCTGCATGCCTCGGAGATGTTCGAGGCGGCCAATGGCGAGTTCGCCAAGATCGGTATCGAGGTCCAGCCGAAGCTGAACCTGGGCCAGATGCACGCGGCCAAGGACGAGAGCGTCACCGCCCTAACCAAGGGCATCGAATTCCTGTTCAAGAAGAACAAGGTCGACTGGATCAAGGGGCGCGGTCGGATCGTCGGCAAGGGCCAGGTCGAGGTCGAGGCGGCGGACGGGTCCAAGACGACCTTGGTCGCGCGCGACATCGTCATCGCGACGGGCTCCCAGCCAACCCCGCTGCCGGGGGTCGATTTCGTGTTGGGCCGGGTGGTCGATTCGACCGGGGCCCTGTCGCTGCCGGCGGTGCCGAAACACCTGATCGTGGTCGGGGCGGGGATCATCGGGCTGGAGCTCGGCTCGGTTTGGCGGCGTCTGGGGGCCCAGGTGACGGTGGTGGAATATCTGCCGCGCATCACGCCCGGCATGGATTCCGACCTCGCCACGGCCTTCCAGCGGTCGCTGACGAAACAGGGCATGACCTTCAAGCTGGGGGCCAAGGTCACGGCGGCGAAGACCGGCGATGACGGCGTCGAACTGACCGTCGAGCCCGCCGCCGGGGGCGCGCCCGAGACGATCAAGGGCGACGTGGTCCTGGTGGCCATCGGGCGGCGTCCCTACACCGCCGGGCTGGGTCTGGAGACGGTCGGGGTCGAGACCGACAAGCGCGGCTTCATCGTCGGCGATCATTTCAAGGTCACGGACGGAGTCTGGGTGATCGGCGACGTGACCACCGGCCCGATGCTGGCCCACAAGGCCGAGGAGGACGCGGTCGCAGCCATCGAACTGATCGCGGGCAAGCCGGGGCATGTCGATTACGACCTGGTGCCGAGCGTGGTCTACACCTTCCCGGAGGTGGCCTGGGTCGGCCGGACCGAAGACCAGCTCAAGGCCGAGGGCGTGGCCTACAAGTCAGGTAAATTCCCGTTCAGCGCCAACAGCCGCGCCAAGATCAACCACGAGACCGACGGCTATGCCAAGGTGCTGGCCGACGCCGCCACCGACCGCATCCTGGGGGTCCACATCATGGGGCCGCAGGCCGGCGAGATGATCGGCGAGGCCTGCGTGGCCATGGCCTTCGGCGGGTCTTCAGAGGACATCGCCCGGACCAGCCACGCCCATCCGACCCGCTCCGAGGCCGTCAAACAGGCGGCCATGGGCGTCGAAGGCTGGACCATGCAGGCCTGACCGGGCTTCAACCCAAGGCCGAAAGGCAGTAGGGTCGCCGAACCCCGGACAGGGAGTGGACCGATGCTGCTGCTCGCCCTCGCCGCCCTGGCCACACAGGATGTGGCCACCCCGATGCCGAATGCCGGCTCCGCGCCGCCGCCGGTCGTGCGGCGTTTCCAGCTCCGCCCGGATGGATCGACGGTCAACCCCGAGACCGAGCGGTGCGAGTCCCTGCTGCGCCGGGTCTCGCCCGGTTCGCTAGCCGCGCCTCTGGGACGCGCGGGCGAGGAGCGGGTTCGCATGTATCGTCTGCTCGACCGCCGGATCGACGGCTGTCCGGCGCCGTTGGTGGTGTCGCATGACCTGCCCGAGGCCAATGCCGCGCGGGGTCGCAACCTGGCCGAGGGGCGCATTCGTCGGCCCTGATCGGTTCAGCCGCGCGCGATCGGCCGCTTCAGCCCGCTGAACACCATGCGCGACCGGCCGAAGTCCAGGGTCACGCGCCGGAAGCGGTACAGGATGTCCGCCCCGATCAGCAGGGCGGGGCGATCGATCATGTCCAGCAGGCGGAAGGCGTGCAGGTCCGCGAACAGCAGGGGCGTGGTCCCGAGCCGCTGTCCGGCCAGCTCGATTTCCCGCGCCTCGCCGGGGCGCGCCAGGGCGGTCTGGCCGATGACCCCGTGAACCATGACATGGCCGTCGCCGGCCTGGCGGTCCCGGTCGCCCCCGAGCGCGCGCCTGAGCGCCAGATTGGCGATCGAATACTGGGCCCCGCTATCGACGAAGGCCTCGACCGGCACGCCCTCGATCTCAGTGTCCAGCAGGATCAACTGGCCGAACTGTCCCGCGCGCACCCGTGCGGGAACGGTCCGCATCAGGCGCGACGGCGTCTTGTACGATCGACTGATGGTCGCGACGTCGGCGCCCGACGGGGTCATGCTGACCGTCAGACGGGACAGGTCGAAGGCCAGTTCGAACCTTGACAGCACGTCCAGCCCCAGCAGGCCGTCGGCCCCCAGGACGCGGCGCGGAAACACCGGCGTGGTCAGATCGGACAGCCGCCGGGGGCCGACCCCCAGGCGGTCCAGCCGAACGGTCGGGGCGACCTCGGCGGAGGTGACGCCATGCACCAGGACGCTGGGGCCCGGAGGCAGCGACAGCGCCTCGGCCACGTCCTCGGCCAGGGCCGTGCGGGCCGCGCCGGTGTCGATCACGAAGACGAAGCCGCGCTGGCCGTTCAGCTCCACACGCGTGGCCATGCGGGTGAGCAGGTTGACGAGGAGGTCGGCCTCGCTGATCGGCGCATCGACGGGGTCGATCGGAGACTGGGTGCGGGGGGCCATCGGCAGGGCGGCCCAGGCCGTCAGGCCGCCGATCAGGGACCGACGATCGATCGGGAACCCGACACTGGCTCCGACCTCACCGTGTCCGGCTGAAGTCTCCATGACCGCCTCCTTGCGGCATCCGGACGGAGGCTAGACCTCGTGGGCAGGGTCAGAAAGTGAATTCGGTGTCAGGCCCTGGGATGCGCGCCCGCGTAGGCTCCGAGCAGGTGGGCGGCGTCGACGGCGGTGTATTTCTGGGTCGTCGACAGACTGGCGTGGCCGAGGAGTTCCTGGATCGCACGCAGGTCGGCGCCGGCGCCGAGCAGATGGGTCGCGAAACTGTGGCGCAGGGCATGGGGTGTGGCGCTGGCGGGAAGACCGAGGCGGCCCCGCAGGCGCTGCATCGCGGCCTGGACGTGACGGGGGCTCAAGGGGCCGCCTCGGGGGGCGCGGAACAGGGGGTCGGTCGGGGCGGGGGCGAAGGGGTCGAGGGCGACGGCGGCATCGACCGCCGCGCGCACCGCGGGCAGGACCGGGACCAGCCGGGTCTTGGAGCCCTTACCGGTGATGCACAGGGTCTCGGGCAGGGGGGCGTCGGCGCGGGTCAGGGACAGGGCTTCGGAAATCCGCAGGCCGCAGCCGTACAACAGGGCCAAGACGGCGGTGTCGCGGGCGGCCTCCCAGGGGGATTGATCGGGGTCGCTGCCGGGCTCGGCCATCAGGCCGCGCGCCTGGTCCGGCGTGACGGGGCGCGGCAGGGACGGTTTGACGCGGGGGCCCCGGACCAGGGCCAGTTGCGGCGTGGCGATGCCGCAGCGGCGATCGAGGAAGGCGTGGAAGGACCGGATCGCGGACAGCGTCTGGCTGAGCGAGCGGGCGTTCAGGGGACGGTCGCCACCCCGCCGTTCGGCCAGATGGGCACGGACCTCGGCCGCGGTGATCGTGCCGAGATCGACTAGGGTCTGGGGGCCGCCGCGATGGCGTTGCAGGAAGGCCAGGTACAGGCGACCGATGTGGCCGTAGGCTTGAAGGGTGCGGGGCGACACGCGGCGTTCGTGCGCCAGATGCTCCAGCCAGGCGGCCAGGGCCTGGTCGGCGGTCAGGTCAGGATCGGCCATCGCTCGGCCGTGCGTTCGACGACCCGCGCCAGAAAGGCCACCAGTTCGCCGCCCATCTCGGCGGTGAAGCCGTCGGCTTCGCCGGAGCCGAAGGCGCACAGGCCGGTGCGCTGGGTCCGGTCCGAGCCGATGTGGGGCGACAGGCGGATCAGGGCGACCGATTTGACCGTTTCCGTCGCCGCGCCGAACAGGTCCAGTTCCGTGAAGGCCGGGCCCAGCCAGGTCAGGCCGTCCTCGCCCAGCCAGCGATCGACCTGGCCTTCGTCCAGGCCCTTGAAGCCGAACGGCACCCGACCGGGTTTTGCCAGGGCGACCGCCGCTCCGGCCAGGCCGAACCGGCCCTGGGCCGTGGCGTCGAGGCGGCGGGCGAGGTCGGAGTGGCTGCGCGATTCCATCAGATCGAGCGTCGCGACATGGGTCTGGGTCTGTGCGGCGAAATTGGCGCGGGCGACGGCCTCGATACGCTCGCGGGCGTCGGTCTCGCGCATGACGGCTGCCTCCAGCCGGGTCAGGGCGGCGGGGCCGAATTCGAGCAGATTGGGGACGTGGGGCTTGAGGCCCAGCTCCTCGAGCAGGGCGCGGTCCTCGGTCAGGGGGTCGGGATGGGCTTGCAGCCAGTCGCGGACGCGCGGCCAGTGCAGGCCGTCGTCGGCAGGCTCGGGCGCAGTCTCCGGCTGGATGCTCAAGGCCCCCTCCTGGGGTGTGGCTACAGGATCGACTGGCCGGTCTTGCCCCAGTCGGCGAGGAATTGATCAAGCCCCTTGTCGGTTAACGGGTGCTTGACGAGGGCCTTGAAGGTGTCGGCCGGCAGGGTCGCGGCGTCGGCGCCGGCGAGGGCCGCCGCGGACACATGGGCCGGATGGCGCAGCGACGCGGCCAGGATCTGGGTGTCGTATCCGTGGGTGTCGTAGAGGACACGGATTTCCTCGATCAGCTGACCGCCCTCGGCGCCGTGGTCGTCCAGCCGGCCCACGAAGGGCGAGACGAAGGTGGCGCCGGCCTTGGCCGCGAGCAGCGCCTGGGCGACCGAGAAGCACAGGGTCACATTTGTCTTGATGCCCCTGTCGCTGAACGCGCGGGCGGCGCGCAGGCCGTCCCAGGTCAGGGGCAGTTTGACCACGACATTGGGGGCGATGGCGGCCAGCTTGTCGCCCTCGCGCACCATGGTCTCGAAATCGGTGGCCACGGCCTCGGCCGAGATCGGCCCCTCGACGAGGGCGCAAATCTCGGCGATGACCTCGGCGATGACACGACCGGATTTGGCGATCAGCGAGGGATTGGTGGTCACGCCGTCCACCATGCCGGAGGGGACCATGTCCTGGATGACGGCGACGTCGGCGGTGTCGAGGAAGAGTTTCATGCGGACGTGTCTAGCCGAGCGGAGTGACGGGTGAAAGTCGCATCCGTCCTGATCCCGCTTCCGGTCCATGAGGCGTTCGACTATGCGGTGCCCGAGGCCCTGACCGTCGCGCGGGGTGATCCCGTCGCCGTGCCGCTGGGGCCGCGGCTGGTCCGGGGCGTAGTGGCCGAGGTGCGCGAGACGACCGGGTCGAACCGGCGGCTGAAGGCGATCGATCAGGTCCTGGACGATCCGCGTCTGCCCGAGCGCACACTTGATTTCGTCGAATGGGCCGCGCGCTGGACGCTGAGCCCGCCCGGCGAGATGGCGGCGATGGCGCTGAAGGGCCTGCGCGCGCCCCGGCCCCGGCCCGAGCGGCGGGTGCGGCGCGTCGGGGACCGGCTGCCCACCCGGCCGACCACCGCGCGGACGGCGGTGCTGGAGGCGCTGGGCGACCGCGCGATGCCGGGCTCCGACCTGGCGCGCGCGGCGGGCGTCTCGTCCGGCGTGGTCAAGGGGCTGCTGGACGAGGGCGTTCTGGCGGTCGTCGAGATCGAGGCCGTCGCTGCTTTCGACCCGCCCGATCCCGACCATGCCCCGGCGACCCTGACTGCGGACCAGTCGGCGGCGGCCGAGGCCATGACCCATCCGGCTGGCAGCGGCTTTTCGGCCTTCCTGCTGGACGGGGTCACCGGCTCGGGCAAGACCGAAGCCTATCTGGAGGCGGTGGCCCGGACCCTGCGGGCCGACCCGGCGGCCCAGGTTCTGATCCTGTTGCCCGAGATCGCCCTGACCCAGGCCCTGATCGCGAGGATCGCCGACCGGTTCGGCGCGCCCCCGGCAGAATGGCATTCGGGTGTCGCCCCGCCGCGAAGGCGTCAGGTCTGGGAGGCGGTGGTGGCCGGGCGATGCAGTATCGTGGTGGGGGCGCGGTCAGCCCTGTTCCTGCCGTTCGCGAACCTGCGCCTAATCGTGGTCGACGAGGAGCACGACGGCTCGTTCAAACAGGAGGACGGGCTGGTCTATCACGGCCGGGACCTGGCCGTGGCGCGGGCGCGGATCGAGGGGGCGACGGTGGTGCTGGCATCGGCCACGCCGTCGCTGGAGACTCTGTGGAACGCCCAGGGTGCGCGGTATCGCTGGCTCAAGCTGGGAGCACGGCACGGGCCGGCGGTGCTGCCCGATATCCGGCTGCTGGATCTGCGCCAGACCCCACCCGACCCCCAGACCTGGCTGTCCCAGCCGTTGCGGGAGGCGATCGGCGAGACCCTAGTGCGCGGGGAGCAGACGCTGCTCTTCCTGAACCGGCGCGGCTATGCGCCGGTGGTGCTGTGCCGGGCCTGCGGGCACCGGCTGACCGCGCCGGACACCGACAGCTGGCTGGTCGAGCATCGCTATACCGGGCGGCTGGTCTGCCACCTGACCGGCTTTTCGATGGCGCGGCCCAGCCACTGTCCGTCGTGCGGCGCGGAGGACAGCCTGGTCTCGGTCGGGCCCGGCGTCGAACGGGTCGAGGAAGAGGTGCGTCAGCTGTTTCCCGAGGCCCGGACGGCCGTGTTCAGCTCCGACACCGTGCCGGACGCACGAGCCGCGCGGGCCCTGATCCAGGCCATGGTGGACGGCCGGATCGACATCCTGGTCGCCACCCAGGCGGCGGCCAAGGGGCACAATTTCCCCAATCTGACCCTGGTCGGGGTGATCGATGCCGATCTGGGGCTGCGCGGCGGCGACCTGCGCGCGGCGGAGCGGACGTTCCAGCTCTTGACCCAGGCCACGGGCCGGGCGGGGCGCGCCGATCGGCCGGGCCGGGCCCTGCTCCAGACCTGGACGCCCGAGCACCCGGTGCTCCAGGCCCTGGCCGCCGGGGACCGGGACGGCTTCGTCGCCGCCGAGATGGCCGAACGCGAGGCCGCGACCCTGCCGCCGCACGGGCGGCTGGCGGCCCTGATCCTGTCCAGCGAGAATGCCGTGGCGGTCGAGAAACTGGCCGCCGATCTGGCCGCCGCCATCCCCAATGCCGAACGGCTGGAGGTCTATGGTCCGGCCGACGCGCCGCTGGGCCTGATCCGGGGGCGGCGACGCAAACGGCTGCTGGTCCGGGCCGATCGCGATGTGGATCTGCAGGGCTTCCTGCGGGCCTGGCTGGCGCGGGTGAAGGTGCCGGGGTCGGTCAGGCTGTCGGTGGACGTGGACCCCTACAGTTTTCTGTGACGGCGACCGATGGGGCCGTCCGTTTGCGCTTGCACCCTGAAAAACAGTGCACAGTGCAAGAGTGCAAGGCCCGCCTTCGTAACGCAGGACGATGTCAAAGACCGGCTGAAAGCATACCATGCGGCACGGGGGTGTCGCGCTGATCACGTCACTGGAAGGAAAAGTGATTTCGATTCAGGTGCTTGTGCGCGGTCAATACGTCAGCCAAAGTCGAGAGCCGCCCTGTCCGGTCAGGGCTGGGCGGGCATCGGGCGAATCTCGAACAGGCTCGGCCATTTCTTGCCGGTGACGAACAGGCGGCGGTTGCTCTCGTCCCAGGCGATGCCGTTCAGGACGTCGTCGACCGGCTCTTCGCGCTGGGCGGTCGGCAGGATTTCGGTCAGGTCGATGACGCCTACGACCTTGCCGTCAGTGGGGTCGATGCGGATCAGCAGATCCTGGCCCCAAAGATTGGCGACGATCTGGCCGTCGATCCATTCCAGTTCGTTGACGCGGGTGACGGGGCGGCCGCCGAAGGTGACGGTGATCCGGCCAGTCTCGGCGAAGGTGGCGGGATCGAGGAAGCGAATGATCGGCGTGCCGTCCGACAGGATCAGGCGGCTGCCGTCGTCGGTCAGGCCCCAGCCCTCGCCCTCATATGCGAACCGGCCGGTCGGTTCGGACAGGTCGTTGGGGTTCCAGACGAAGCCGACGCCGCTGGTCCAGGTCAGGCTGTAGAGTTTGCCGCCCAGTTCGGTGAGGCCCTCGCCGAAATATTCGGCCGCCAGTTCGTGGCGTTCCAGGACGACGCCGTCCTCCAGCCGGACCTTGCGGACGCTGGACGGGACGCGGCCCGTGCTCTCGAACAGATGGCCGTCGTGCCAGATCAGGCCCTGGGTGAAGGCGTCGGAGTCATGCGGATAGGTCCGCACGATCTCGAACGTCTCGACCGGCGGGAGGGGGGCCGGGGCGGCCCGCGGGGCCGGCGCGGTCTGGGCCCAGACGGCCGACCCGCCGCAGAGCAGCAGGGCGATCGTCAGGAGCAGACCGGACGGGCGCATGGGCGTCAGGCCTCGCCGGCCGCTTCGGCCTCGGCGGCGCGGGCGCGTTCCTCGGCGCGGGTGGCCTCGGCGCGGGCATAGTCGGCTTTCTCGCGTTTCGACCCAGCCTTGCGGCTGAGCATATTCAGGCCCTCGACCAGGGCCGAGAAGGCCATGGCGGCGTAGATATAGCCCTTGGGCACATGCACGCCGAAGGCATCGGCGATCAGCACCATGCCGATCATCAACAGGAAGCCCAGGGCCAACATGACCACGGTCGGGTTCTTGTTGATGAAGTTGGCCAGCGGGTCGGCGGCCAGAAGCATCACGCCGACGGCGACCAGGACGGCCACGACCATGATCGGCAGGTGCTCGGTCATGCCGATGGCGGTCAGGATCGAGTCGATCGAGAAGACGAGGTCCAGCAGGATGATCTGGAAGATCGCCGCGCCGGCGTTGTTGATGACGGCGTTCTTCTTGTCGAGCACGTCGTGGGTCGGGGTCGGATCGACCGTGTGGTGGATTTCCTTGGTCGCCTTCCACATCAGGAACAGGCCGCCGGCCAGCAGGATCAGATCCTTCCAACTGAAGGCCGTCTCGAAGGCCGGTTCGCCGTGTTCGCCGATCGGGCCGGTGATGCCGAGATCGACGACGGTGGCCGTCAGTCCGACCAGCCAGGCGATGATGGACAGCAGGGCCAGCCGCATGACCAGGGCCAGACCGATGCCGATGCGGCGCACGCGCTGGCGCTGGTGCTCGGGCAGTTTGTTCGACAGGATCGAGATGAAGATCAGATTGTCGATCCCCAGCACCACCTCCATGACAACCAGGGTGATGAGCGCGGCCCAGGCGGCCGGGTCCGAGAGAAGGGGCGTTATGCTGTCGAGCATCGGGGGTGGGTGTTCCTGACGGGTCTGGCCTTGGGACGTCCGGCCTTGAATGCGCATCTAGCGTCGCGGTTGCCCTTTCGGCAACGGTCGTGACCGCGACGTGCGGCCTCGGTTGCGGGTAGCCAAACCCCATGCTATCAGCGCGCCGGCTTGCGAAGGCCCGCACCATGAGGCGGGTTTTTCGTCGTGCTGCCTCAAGCATTTCAAGCCCTTGGCCGGAGCGACCCCTCGCCGCCGGTCCCGACGACAACGCCTTTTCCCGGACGGACCCATCAGTGGCTGACGATTTCAGAACGACGGATGTCGGTGAACGCTATGCACAGGCGTTGTTCGACCTGGCCCTGGAAACCGGCCGTCTGGACGCGGTGCGCGCCGACCTGAAGTCGCTGAAGGTCGCGTGGATCGACAGCGCCGACCTGCGCCGCCTGGCCACCTCGCCGGTCATGGCCAGCGATGATCAGGTCAAGGGGCTGGTGGCCATCGCCACAAAGGCCAAGTTCGATCCGACGACCCGCAATTTCCTCGGCCTGCTGGCCCAGAACGGCCGCGCCCGCGACCTGCCGGGCGTGATCGCCGGGTTCGAGACCCGCTACGCCAGACACACCGGCTCGGTCGCCACCGAGATCGTCTCGGCCGTGCCGCTGTCGACGGTCCAGACCACCCATATCCGCTCGGCCCTGTCGCAGGCGTTGGGCAAGGCTCCCGAATTGACCGCCCGCGTCGATCCATCGATTCTGGGCGGGCTGAAGGTCAAGGTCGGCTCGAAACTGTTCGATGCCTCGCTGAAGACCAAGCTGGACCAGATGAAGTTCGCGCTGAAACGCGCCTAACCCGATCAGGGGCGCCTCGGCACCCCCCGAAAGTACGAAGACGAGAGAGACCCCAATGGACATCCGCGCCGCTGAAATCTCGGCCATCCTCAAGTCGCAGATCGCGTCGTTCGGCGTCGAGGCCGACGTTTCCGACGTCGGCCAGGTGCTGTCGGTCGGCGACGGCATCGCCCGCATCCACGGTCTGGACAACGTCCAGGCCGGCGAGATGATCGAGTTTCCGAAAGCCGGGGTGAAGGGGATGGCCCTGAACCTGGAGCGGGACAACGTCGGGGCCGTGATCTTCGGTGCCGACGCCCAGATCGCCGAGGGCGACGAAGTCCGCCGCCTGGGCGAGATCGTGGACGTGCCGGTCGGCAAGGGTCTGCTGGGCCGGGTGGTCAATCCGCTGGGCGAGCCGATCGACGGCAAGGGCCCGATCCCGTTCACCGAGCGCCGCCGCGTGGACGTCAAGGCGCCGGGCATCATCCCCCGCAAGTCGGTGCACGAGCCGATGCAGACGGGCCTGAAGGCCATCGACACCCTGATCCCCGTCGGCCGCGGCCAGCGCGAGCTGATCATCGGTGACCGCCAGGTCGGCAAGACCGCCGTGGCCGTCGACACCATCCTGAACCAGAAGTCGATCAACGTCGAAGGCGCCGCCGAGAGCGACAAGCTGTACTGCATCTATGTCGCCATCGGCCAGAAGCGGTCGACCGTAGCCCAGATCGTCAAGACGCTCGAGGAGCGTGGCGCGCTGGACTACACGATCGTGGTCGCCGCCACGGCGTCGGAGCCCGCCCCGCTGCAGTTCCTGGCCCCGTTCGCCGGCACGGCCATGGGCGAGTTCTTCCGCGACAACGGCATGCATGCGCTGATCGTCTATGACGATCTGTCGAAGCAGGCCGTCGCCTATCGCCAGATGTCCCTGCTGCTGCGCCGCCCGCCGGGCCGCGAAGCCTATCCGGGCGACGTCTTCTATCTGCACAGCCGCTTGCTGGAGCGTTCGGCCAAGCTGAACGAGGACAATGGCGGGGGCTCGATGACGGCCCTGCCGCTGATCGAGACCCAGGCCAACGACGTCTCGGCCTACATCCCGACGAACGTGATCTCGATCACCGACGGCCAGATCTTCCTGGAATCCGACCTGTTCTACCAAGGCATCCGCCCGGCCGTGAACGTCGGCATCTCGGTGTCGCGGGTGGGGTCGTCGGCCCAGATCAAGGCGATGAAACAGGTCGCCGGTTCGATCAAGGGCGAGTTGGCCCAGTATCGGGAAATGGCCGCCTTCGCCAAGTTCGGTTCGGACCTGGACGTCTCGACCCAGAAGCTGCTGGCCCGGGGCGCGCGCCTGACCGAGCTGCTGAAGCAGCCGCAGTATTCGCCGCTGACGGTCGAGGAGCAGGTGGTGTCGGTCTATGCCGGGACGCGCGGCTATCTGGACAATGTCGCGGTGGCCGACATCGGTCGCTTCGAGAGCGAGCTGCTGGCGCGGATGCATTCCAACCACGCCGGCATCATGAGCGGCATCAAGACCTCCAAGGCCCTGTCCAAGGAGCTGGAAGCCGAGCTGAAGGCCGCGATCGAAGCCTTCGCCAAGACCTTCGCCTGATACTGACCGGGAAAGCGAGAGAGTAGCGCCGGATGGCCAGCCTCAAGGAAATGCGCAATCGGATCGGAAGCGTGAAGGCCACGCAGAAGATCACGAAAGCCATGCAGATGGTCGCCGCGGCCAAGCTGAAACGCGCCCAGGACCAGGCCGAGAACGCCCGGCCTTATGCGACCAAGATGGCCGCCGTCATCGCCAATCTGGCGGCAGGCGTCTCGGGCGCCGACGCGCCGCGCCTGCTGGCCGGAACGGGCGACGACAAACGCCACCTGATCGTCGTGGCCACGGCCGACAAGGGTCTGGCGGGTGGCTTTTCGACCAACGTCGTCCGGGCCGCGCGCGAGCGGATCAACGGCCTGATCGCGGGCGGCAAGGACGTGCGCATCGTCGCCGTCGGCCGCAAGTCGCGCGACCAGCTGGTCCGGCTGTACGGCAACAAGGTCGTCAAGACCTTCGAGCTGAGCGAGCACAAGACGCTGGGCCTGCCCGCCGCCCAGCCGATCGCCGAACTGATCGCCGAGGCGTTCGAGACCGGCCAGGCCGATGTGGTCACCCTGTTCTACAGCCAGTTCAAATCGGTGATCAGCCAGGTCCCGACCGCCAAACAGCTGGTCCCCGCCGTCGTCGAAGGCGGGGCCGAGCCCATCGACCTGAAGGGCGCGGTCTATGAATACGAGCCTTCCGAGGAGGAAATCCTCGACACGCTGCTGCCGCGCAACATCACGACCCAGATCCTGGCGGCGCTGTACGAGAACCAGGCCGGCTTCTTCGGCGCCCAGATGGCGGCGATGGACAACGCCACGCGCAACGCCGGCGACCTCATCAATGCCTTGACGCTGCAGTACAATCGCTCCCGCCAGGCCCAGATCACCACCGAACTGATCGAGATCATCGCCGGCGCCGAAGCGCTCTGATCCCGACCGAACTGACACGCCGAACCACGGACCGCACACCATGACCGACACCGTCGCCCCCAAGAAACCCGCCACCCCCCGCAAGAAGGCCGCTCCGGCCGCCGCCCCCGTCGCCGCTGCCGGCACGGGCAAGATCGCCCAGATCATCGGCGCGGTGGTGGACGTGGAGTTCACCGGCCATCTGCCGGCCATCCTGAACGCGCTGGAGACCCAGAACGTCGATCAGAAGACGGGCGAGCCGTTCCGCCTGGTGCTGGAAGTGGCCCAGCACCTGGGGGAGAACATGGTCCGCACCATCGCCATGGACACCACCGAGGGCCTGACCCGCGGCCAGCCGGTGACGGACACCGGCACCTCGATCCTGACCCCGGTCGGGCCGGGCGTTCTGGGCCGGATCATGAACGTGGTCGGCGATCCGATCGACGAGGCCGGTCCGATCCAGACCTCGGAACGCCGCCCGATCCACCGCGAGGCCCCGAATTTCGAGGAGCAGTCGACCTCGTCGGAAATCCTGGTCACCGGGATCAAGGTGATCGACCTGATCTGCCCCTTCACCAAGGGCGGCAAGGTCGGCCTGTTCGGCGGCGCCGGCGTCGGCAAGACCGTGACCATGCAGGAGCTGATCAACAACATCGCCAAGGCCTATGGCGGCTATTCCGTGCTGGCCGGGGTGGGCGAGCGGACCCGCGAGGGCAACGACCTGTATCACGAGATGATCGAGTCCAATGTCAACGTGGACCCGGCCAAGAACGGCGGTTCGACCGAGGGCTCGAAATGCGCCCTGGTCTATGGCCAGATGAACGAGCCGCCCGGCGCGCGTGCCCGCGTGGCCCTGACCGGCCTGGCCCAGGCCGAATATTTCCGCGACGAGGAGGGCAAGGACGTCCTGCTGTTCGTCGACAACATCTTCCGCTTCACCCAGGCCGGTTCGGAAGTGTCGGCCCTCTTGGGCCGCATCCCGTCGGCGGTGGGCTATCAGCCGACGCTGGCCACCGAGATGGGCAATCTGCAGGAGCGGATCACCTCGACCAAGAAGGGCTCGATCACCTCGGTCCAGGCCATCTATGTGCCCGCCGACGACCTGACCGACCCGGCGCCGGCCGCCTCGTTCGCCCACCTGGACGCCACGACCGTGCTGAGCCGCGACATCGCCGCCCAGGCCATCTTCCCGGCCGTCGACCCGTTGGACTCGACCAGCCGGATCATGGACCCTCTGGTCATCGGCGAGGAACACTACCGCGTCGCCCGCTCGGTCCAGGAAGTGCTGCAGCAGTACAAGGCGCTGAAGGACATCATCGCGATCCTGGGCATGGACGAGCTGTCGGAAGAGGACAAGCTGGTCGTGTCGCGCGCCCGCAAGATCCAGCGCTTCCTGTCCCAGCCGTTCTTCGTGGCCGAGCAGTTCACCAATGCGCCGGGCAAGTTCGTGTCGCTGGAAGACACCATCCGGTCGTTCAAGGGCATCGTCGCGGGCGAGTACGACCACCTGCCGGAAGCGGCCTTCTACATGGTCGGCCCCATCGAGGAGGCCGTCGAGAAGGCCCAGAAGATGGCGTCGGAATCCTGATGGCCGGAAAGCTCAACTTCTCGCTGGTGTCGCCGGAACGCGAGGTCTTCGCGGGCCTCGTGGACCAGGTCGATGCACCGGGCGTCGAGGGCGACTTCGGCGTCCTGCCCGAGCATGCGCCGTTCATGACGGCCCTGCGCGAAGGGCCTGTCACGGTGATCACCGGCGCGAGCCGCCGGGTGTTCGACGTCAAGGGCGGCTTCGCCGACGTCAATGCCGAGGGTCTGACCATCCTGGCCGAACAGGCCTCGGAAATCGGCGCGGCCTGACTCTATTTTTCCGGCTCGATCTTCTCGAGAATCGGAGATTCCAACGTCGCCATGATGACGAAGGACGCTAGTCGGGGCGGCCAAAGCGCGCGAAGGCCTCGACGACGGCCTCATAGGCCCCGCGCTTGAACGGCACGATGAGGTCGCAGGCTTCGGACAGGTCGCCCCAGCGCCAGGCGTCGAATTCGATCTCGCCGTGGGCGTCGAGATCGATTTCGCTGTCGTCGCCTATGAAACGGTAGGCGAACCAGACCTGCTTCTGGCCCAGGAAGCCGCGCGCCTGTTTCGAGCCGCCGTAGCCGGCGGGGAAGTCGTAGACGATCCAGTCTTCGGTGCGCCCCAGCGGCAGCACGGAGGTGATCCCCGTTTCCTCGGCCAGTTCGCGAAGGGCGGCGGCCTCCAGGTCCTCGCCGTCGTCGATGCCGCCCTGGGGAAATTGCCAGTTGTGCGGGCCGGCGGTGCCGGCCCGGCGGCCGTACCAGACCTGGCCCTCGGCATTGAACAGCACGACGCCGACATTGGGGCGGTAGAGGGTGAGATCGGTCATCGAGGCAGTAGGCAGTAGCCAGCAGGCCGTAGCAAGCTGAACGATTGCACTCTGTAGAACGCCGCGTGTCGGCTTTCCCCTGCCTACTGCCTACTGCCTCGCTATCGTCCCGGTCGCTGGGTCATCGCCGAGGCCGGGGCCAGCTGCAGGCCTCTGGCCTCCAGGCCGGCGGTCCAGCGGGCGGCGGCCTCGACGGTGACCGGATAGCTGAAGCCGGTGCCGAGGGCCGAGCCGCGCGACTTGGCCAGGGCTTCCAGGGCGTTGAGCTGGCCCATGATGGCGGCGGGGGTCTGTTGCTGGTCGATGACGCGGTCGGCGCTGGCACGGGCCCAGGCGCCGGGGCGGCGGCGGGCCGTGCCGTCGTCGAGGAAGGCGACGCCGCGCTGGCGCAGGGTGGCCAGGAAGGCGGTCATGCCGGCGTCGGAGCTGACGAAGCGGTCACCGAGATAGTTGGTCACGCCGAAATAGCCGGTGGCGCGGCCCAGCAGCCAGTCCATCTTGGCCTGGATGTCCTCGGGGCTGCCGCTCGACAGCAGGGTCTGGGGGCCGGGGTCGTTGTCGGGGTAGCCGGAGGGCTCCATCGGGATCTCGATCATGACCTCGTGGCCCTGGGCGCGGGCCATGTCGATCCATTGCTGGAGGCCGTCGGCATAGGGGACGAAGCTGAGGGTGACCTCGGCGGGCAGGCGTTCGATGGCGGCGCGGGTGGTCACGGCGTTCAGGCCCAGGCCGCCGACGATCAGCGACACGCGCGGCTTGCCGTTGGAGCGGAACGGGCGGGCATAGGCCTGGGCCGGGACGCGGCCGTCCGGCGCGATGACCGGCAGGGGGCCGTTGGGGCCGGGCCCGGTCAGGCCGGCGATCGGGGCGGCGGTCAGGGGCTGGGCCGTCATGCGCGGCGTGGCGAGGGCCGCGCCGCCGCCGGAGACGGTGGCCCCGTCCGGCAGGGTGATCAGGGCCTGGCCGCCGGCGGCGCCGGTCGGATTCAGGCTGGGGTCGGCCAGCAGGTCTTGATAGGCGCCGAAATCGCCCATGGTGAAGGCGGCATAGGCGTCAGGTGCCACGACGACCGGGGTCTCGGCGCGCTTGAGGGCGACGGTGGCCGAGGGGGTGCCGGCGCGGGGATCGCCCAGAACCGTCAGGAACAGGGCGGCGGTGACCAGCATCAGCCCGCCCGCGACCCCGACGGCGACCGGGGGCTTCTTCAGGGTGTCGAGCATCGCCTTCAGCGACGGCTTGAACGACCGCTGAGGCGGCGGGGCGCCGGCGGTGGCGGCGAGGACGGACTGGCGTTTGGCGAACATGGGCGGGCGAGGCTCGATCAGGACCGCGCGGGCGGGATGCGTGGAGCCTCACACTGACAGACCGGCGGTTAAGAAAGCCTAACGGGCGTTCACCACATCCGGTGTCGGCGCCGAGGGCGAGACGTGGACCGTCCCGGCGGTGGTGTTCAGGACCACGCGCTGGCCCTGAAACGCCTCCATGCCCAGCAGCGCGCCGGGAAAGCCGGGCAGGCCGACGTCGGCATAGATCGGCAGTTCGACGGCACGGTACAGCCGGTCGCCGACGGTGACGGTGCGCGCCTCCACGATCCGCGCCGCGATGGCGCCGCCCAGGACGATACTGGCCCCGGCGCGCTCGGCCCGGCCGTCCAGCAGGCCGGCGCCGGTCGCCGCCTCCTGGCTGAGGGCCAGCAGGGCCGAGGCGCCGGTGTCGATCACGGCGGCGATGACCGCGCCCTCGACGGTGACGTCCGTCATCACGGCGTCGCCTGACCGGCGGACGGGGACGGGCTGCAGGCCCGCGGGCATGCGGAACATCGCCGGATTGACCATGCGCAGACGGCGCGCCTCGGTCTCGATGTCCAGGACGACGCCGGCCAGCACGTCCTGGCCCAGGATGATCGGTGTGCCCAGGCCTTCCGCGCTGGCCAGCAAGCCCAGGTCGAGAATGGCGGCGCGCAGGGCCTCGATCCGCAGGTCGCCGACGGTGACGCCCAGGGTGGTCCCCTTGCCCAGCTGGGGCTGTCCGCCGACGCCATAGGCGACCAGCGGCAGGTCGAAGGTGCGGGTCTGCCCGAGGGTCTGGAAAAAGCCCCGGTCGATGACCGAATACTGCGCCCCGGAATCGACCAGGGCCCGGATCGACCGTCCCGCCACCGAGACCCGGACGGTCGGCACGCTGTTGACCGGCTCGTCATAGTCGAGCCAGCCGGTCGAGCCGTCCGGCCCGAAGGTCGTGTCGGGCTTGCGCCACAGGACGTTCTCGCGAACCCACCAGGCTCCGCCGAGGCCCCCGGCCACCAGGCCCAGCCGGATCAGAAGGTCGCGCCGTCTCATCGCCGACAGACATGGCGCGTCGGGGGCGCCGACGCCAGCCTTGCGGTGTCGCAGGGAAGATCTCCCTCCCCTGAAGGGGAGGGCGGCTGGCGCGTAGCGGCAGCCGGGTGGGGCGGCCCGGCAGTCATGGGGTCCTCCCCACCCGCTCGCTGCGCGAGCCCCCTCCCCTGAAGGGGGAGGGAGAAGTTTTGCGGATGCGAAAAGCGGGTGACGCTCGCCCAGGCCGTGGCTAGGGTTCTCGGGCATGAGCCTGTCCTACATCAGCACGCGCGGGCGGTCCCCGGCGGTGGATTTCACCGAGGCGTTGCTGCGCGGCATGGCACCCGACGGGGGCCTTTACATGCCGACGGCCTGGCCCCGGCTTGATCCCGCGATGATCGCCGCCGGTGAGCCCTATGCCGCGATCGCGCGGTCGGTCCTGACGCCCTTCATCGGACCCGCCCTTCCGGCGCAGGCACTGAATGCGGCGGTCGATCGGCTGGTTGGGGCCTTCGCGCCGCGCGAGGTGACGCCCCTGGTCCGGCTGGAGAACGATCTCTGGCTGCTGGAGCTGTTCCATGGGCCAACGGCGGCGTTCAAGGATTTGGCCATGCAACTAGCCGCGTCCCTGGCCGAGGCGGCGCTGGAGGCGTCGGGCGAGTGTCTGACCCTGGTCACGGCGACCAGCGGGGATACGGGGGCGGCGGCGGTCCATGCCTTCGCCGGCAAGGCGCGGATCGATCTGATCGTCCTGCATCCCCTGGACCGGGTCTCGCCGGTGCAGCGGCGGCAGATGACGACCGTGGACGCCGACAATGTGCTGAACTTGGCCGTGCAGGGCGATTTCGACGATTGCCAGCGGCTGGTGAAGGGGCTGCTGGCCGACGAGACCTTGCGCGAGGGGCGGCGGTTCAGTTCCGTGAATTCCATCAACTGGGCCCGCCTGGCGGGGCAGATCCCATACTATGTCTCGACCGTGGGACAGTTGGCCGGCCAGGGCGAGACGCGGCCCGCGCGGCTCGTGGTGCCGACGGGCAATTTCGGCGATGCCTTCGCCGGGCTGGCGGCGGCGCGGATGGGCTTGGCCAGCGCGGGGTTCGTGGCGGCGGTGAACGGCAACGACGCCCTGGCCCGAGCCATCAACGACGGCGTCCATACCCGCCGTCCGGCGGTCGAGACGGCGTCCGTCAGCATGGATGTGCAGGCGCCGTCGAATTTCGAACGGCTGGTGTTCGAGGCGTCGGGCCGGGACGCGGACCTGACACGGGGCCTGTTCGCCGATTTCGCACGCGATGGCACGGTGACCCTGCCGCACGATCTCCTGGCCGCGATCCGGGCCGAGGTGGCCGCCGTCTCGATCGACGAGCCGACGACGCGGGCCGAGCTCGCGCGGGCCCATGCCGACTGGGGCCGGGTGGTGTGTCCGCATACGGCAGTCGGTCTGGCGGCGGCGCGGGCCTTGCCGCACGACGGGCCGACCGTGGTGCTGGCGACGGCGCATCCGTCGAAATTCGGGCGGGACGTCGGGGCGGTGCTGGGCTTCGAGCCCGAGCCGGCGCCGGTCATCCGGGCCCTGGGCGACCGGCCCGAGCGGATGACGGTCATCGCGCCGACGGCCGAGGCGGCGCGCGCGGCGGTGTCGGGCTTCCGCGCCTGATCAGTGCAGAGTGACGCCCAGCGGCTGCCAGAAGCTGGGCACCGGCAGGTCGATGGGGAAGGCCAGGCGGATTCCGCAGTTGCGCTCGCCGCGCGTGATCAGCAACCGCCCGCCCAGCTGTTCGACGAGGCCGACCACCAGACCCTGATTTTCGGGTTCCGGCATAGCCGTGTCGCCCTCGGCCAGGAAGGTGACGACCCGCTCCAGCGGCCCGTCGTCGAAGCCGATCCGCAGGGTCCAGGGCGTGCTCAGCTCGTTCAGGGTGGTGACGTATTCAAGCAGGATCAGGCCGACCGCCGCCGCCTGTTCGACGGGCACGGCGGCCTCGTCGCCCTCCACGATGACGCGGCCGGTGACCGGGGCGTCGGCGGCCTGGGCCAGGGTCTGGGCGAAGGGGCGGAAGGCGATCTCGCCCGCCTCCTGGCCGGCGAAGGCACGCTGGGTGCGCGAGATCATCAGGGTGCGCGAGGCGGCATTGGTCAGGACGCGCGCCGTAGCCCGGTCGTCCTGGGTGCGGGCGCTGGACTGCAGGATGGCCGAGACCAGCTGCAGATGGTCGCCGACGCGCTGGGCGTGATCGCGGAACAGGGCGGCCTGGCCGCGCACCAGGGCCGCCATCCGCGCGTGATTGAGCGCCAGGGCCTCCAGCCGGGACCGGATCGCGGCCAGGACGCCGATGATCAGGCTGGTGGCCAGCAGGAACACGGTCAGGGCCAGAAGGGCGCGGGGCTCCGTCTTGGGCCCGACCGGCCCCTCGCCCATGAACAGATAGACGATCGCCGCCGACACCACCGTGGCCAGGACGGCGGGCCGCGAGCCGAGCCAGTAGGCCGACAGAATGACCGCCGGATAGAACAGCGTATAGCCATGCGCCGTGCCGACGATCGGCTCCAGGGCCAGGCGGACGGCCAGGCAGACCAGGACAAGTCCCATGGCCGCGACGAAACGCGCCCTCAGGCTGGTCGCCAGCCCGGCGCGGAAACGATCGGGCAGGGACGGCGACGGCGCCTGGATCATCACGGCTTCATATCATGTGGTGGCGGCCTTGCGCAGGGGATTCACGCGGCCTGCAACGACCAGTGATCGAGCCGACGCAGGAAGGCGCGGGGATCCTTGGGCGTGACCAATTTGGTCGGGTCGTGGAACACCCGGTCGTGGAGCCGCGTCAGGGTGAAGCGCAGGGCCGCCGCCCGGCCCAGACGCGGCAGGGCCTCAGCCTCCGCGGCGGTCAGCGGGCGGACGGTCTCATAACCGGTGCGGAAGGCGGTCAGCGCCTGGGGCATCGCCCGGCCATCGGCATCGAAACCCCAGGCGCTCAGGGCGATGGCGAGGTCATAGACGAGGGCGTCCGTACAGGCGAAATAAGGATCGATCACACCGCTGGGACATCCGGCGTCGAACAGCACGTTGTCGGGGAAGAAGTCCGCGTGGATCGGCCCGCGCGGCAGGTCGGCCGTCAGGGGGTCGCCGAGATCGGCCAAGGCCGTCTCGACCGCGTCGAGGATGGCACCATTCTCACCCGTGGCGGTGGGGGCACAGCGATCGGCCAGGGCGCGCCATTGCCGCGGGCCGATGGGATTGGCCCGGTCGCGGGGAAAGTCGGCGGCGTCCCGGTGCAGGCGGGCCAGCAGGGCTCCGGCGGTGTGGTGCTGGTCCGGGGTCGGGTCGCGCAGCCAGTCGCCGGGCCTCCATTCGATGATGGCGGCCGGGCGATCGTTCAGCAAGCCCAGCCATGCATCGGCGCGGTCGCGGATCGGCCGGGGGGCGGGGAAGCCCCGGTCGGCCAGATGCTCGGTGAGGCCCAGGCAGAAGGGCAGGCCGGCGGCGTCGCTGCGGCCCTCGAACAGGGTCAGGACGAACCGGCCGCCGGTCGTCTCCAGCCGGTAGTTGGTGTTCTCTACCCCCTCGGCGATCGGATGCAGGGCGACCAGGTTCCCGATGTCATAGGCGGTCAGATGGGTCCGCGCCTGATTCTCGGTGACGGGGGTGAAGACGGCCAAGGGTCAGGCGTGGCCGACGGGATCGGCCAGGTGCGCGGCGTGGCGGGCGCGGACGATGTCGGCGACGTCGGCCAGCACGCTCTCGGTCGTCGGCCAGCGGCCCGCGCCGCGCCCGACGCACGTCCAGACCCGACCGTCCTCCCCAAGAATCTTCAAGGCGTTGCGCTCCCCCGTGAGGTTCGCAAAGAGCGGGTCGGACAGGTCGGCGTCAAGCGAAACCGAGGCGATCAGGCCGTCGGCGTCGCGGCGGCAGGCCCCGATCTGGCGGACCGGGGAGGCCGTTACGAAATCGGCGGACAGGACGTCGCACGGGACCTCGGCCTCGGTCGGGACGACACCGAAAGCCTCGAAAGCCAGCAGCCGGACCTTGGCGGCGGAATCGCGGCCTTCCAGGTCGGACGACGGGTCTTCCTCGGCGAAACCGGCGACGCGGGCGTCGGCCAGGGCGTCGGCGAAATTGGCCCCGGCCTCCAGCCGTCCCAGCATGAAATTGACCGTGCCGTTCAGCACCGCCTCGAAGCCGGCGACGGGGCCGGCGGCGCGGGCCTCGCGCAGGGTCTCGATCATGGGACATCCGCCGCCGACGGCCGCCGAATAGGCGAGACGGGCGGCGTTGGCCCGGGCCAGGGCGGCGAGACCGGCGGGGTCGCGGCTGATGGCCTGTTTGTTGGCGCTGGCCACATCGATGCCGCGCTCCAGGGCGGCGCGGATCAGGGCATGACCGGCCTCGCCCTCGGACAGGGCTTCCAGCAGCAGGTCGGGCTTCTGGTCCAGCAGGGCGTCGCGGTCGGCGGTGAACAGATTGACGGGCACGGCCACGTCGCGCGGCTTGGCCGGGTCGCGCACCAGAACGCCGACGACCTGAAACCGGGGATCGGGCAGCAATCGGGCGAGCAGGCCGCCGCCCACCACGCCGCAGCCGGCGATGGCGACCCTCAGCGGGGCGTCGGGTACGGACGGGCCAGGGGGCGCCGACTGATCGCCGACCACGCTGGCGTCGGCGCGTCCCAGGGCCGCGACCTCGATCTCGACCGATCGTTGTTGGGCCAGGTCGACGGCGTCGGGCTGGACCAGGGCCCCGCCGTGGCGACGCGCGTCGTCCCAACTGGCCCGGCGAAACCGCAGCGGCTTGCCGGAGGCACAGGCCGGGTCGCGGTCGTAGAGGCCGTCCACGTCCTTGACCAGGCGGACCCGCTCCAGCCTTAGCTCGGCGGCGAGGAACACCGCCGTCAGGTCCGAACCACCCCGGCCCAAGAGGGCGATCCGCCCGTCCGGACGGACCGCGCCAAAACCGGGCACCACGACAACGGCATGCCGGTCGAGCGCATGACGCAGTCTGTCCGGGCGGAGACCGCAGGGACGGGCGTGTTCCAGCGGGCCCTCGGCGACGATCCCGAGGTCGCGGACCGACAGGGCCGTCGCGTCCAGGCCGATCCGGTCGCAGGCGATGGCGACGAAGGCGGCGGCCTTCTCCTCCCCCAGGGCGACATAGCCGGGCAGCAGGTCGTTCTCGTGATCGAGCCCCAGCTCGCGCGCCTCGGCCAGCAGGCGGTCCGTGTGGCCGGCGAAGGCGGAGACGACCGCCATGACCTTCCGGCCCGCCCGGACATGGCCATAGATTTCGGAGGCCACGGCGGCCGCGTCGCTCCGTGAACAGAGGATCGAGGACCCGAACTTCAGCACCACGACATCGGCGGCCGGCGCTGGGTCGTGGGAGGGTCTCGGTTTGAGCGGTTCGAGGGCGGAGACGACGGCGAGGTGGGGCATCTGAAGGGTCCGTTGTGGGAGGTGTTGGCTGGGTCGCGGGCATAAAAAACCCGCTCCGGGGGGCCGGGGCGGGTCGGGTCGGGCGGGCCTGTGCGGCGCGCGCTAACCGGTTCCCGCCCCGTGGGGGCCAGTGATGGTCATACCGGTGGTGGTCATGAGGGCAGGCGTGTTCGACCGCGCCGCCTTGGCGGCGGCGAACATCGAAGAAGCGGTGTGGTCGAGGCGCGACACGGGCGTCATTCCTGCTGAAATCCGAGCCTCAGACTGTGGGCGGATGCGAAATCCGTCAAGGGCTTCTGCGCACTTTTCTTTCAGTCAGAGGCTGGGTGCGGTCGATCCATCGTGCGAATTGACTAGTTTGAGGGCAGAGGAGGTGAAATTTTCCTCTTGACCGGCGCGCTTCGCACACGCAACGTAAGCTCACTCATCAAGACCGACCGAGGGATAGGCCCTTTGACGTCGGGGCAACCATCGGTCTCCAGCCGAACGGTGCCAACTCCTGCGAGGGATCGTTTCGACGGTCCCGCGAGAGATGAGTGGAGCGTCGATGAGGCGACGTCTCCACGATCTGTCATCGCATCGGGTGCTTGAGAGCCGGACGATGCGACGACCCGATGACCCTGGCCCTGCTTTCCGAAACCCCGACCGAGCCCTTCTGTCGCCCCTCGCCCCGGCGCGCCGTGCCGAGTCGTGCGCGACCGGGCGGCGCGATCGACGTCGCGGTGCCGATCCCAACCGAGTTCCGCCTGACGTCCGGTGAGCGGCTGACCCAGCGTGCGATCACCGCGCGGCTGCATGGGCCGGACGGCGCGCCGGTGGTCGTGGTGGCCGGCGGGATCTCGGCGGGGCGGTTCGTGCATCGGACCGAGACCAACGGCCTGGGCTGGTGGTCGGGGGCGGTGTCGGTGCGCGGGCCGATCGATCTGTCGCGATTCCGGGTGCTGGCCTTCGACTATGCGCCGGAGGCTGCGGGCCGGAGCGTCACCATCACCACCCACGATCAGGCGCGTCTGCTGGCCCTGGTGCTGGATCAGCTGTACATCGAGACGGTCGTGGCCTTCGTCGGCTGTTCCTATGGCGGGATGATCGCCCTGGCCTTCGCGGAACTGTTTCCGCGCTGGGCCGAGCAACTGGTCGTGGTCTCGGCCGCCCACCGGGCCCATCCCCAGGCGACCGCCTGGCGCGGCATCCAGCGCCGCATCCTGGCCCTGGCCGAGGCCGCAGGTCGGCCCGAGGACGGCGTCGCCCTGGCCCGCGAACTGGCCATGACCACCTATCGCACCGCCGAGGAGTTCGGCGACCGGTTCGACACCATCGCACCCACTACGGCAGGCCAAGCCTATCCGGTGTGCGACTATCTGACGGCACGGGGTCGGGCTTACCGCAGCCACACGACCCCGGCCCGCTGGCTGAGCCTGTCCGACTCCCTCGATCGCCATGCCGTGACGCCGGAGGCCATTACGACCCCCGTGATCCTGGTCGGCTTCACCTCCGACCGGCTGGTACCGATCGACGACGTTCGCGAACTGGCCGCGCGGCTGCCGGTGCTGTGGCGGCTGGTCGAGGCCCCGTCGCTGTACGGCCACGACGCCTTCCTGAAGGAGGACGCCCTGGTCGGTGACATCCTTCGGTCCGCCCTGAAGGAGATCGACGCATGACCCGCGCCCACGACCCCCGCACCATCGCCGCCCGCACCGGGGTGGACATGGACACGGCCCACGGCTCGGTCATGCCGCCGCTCTATCTGTCGTCGAACTATTCGTTCGCCGGGTTCGATCAGAAGCGGAAATACGACTACAGCCGCTCGGGCAATCCGACCCGCGACGTGCTGGCCGAGACTCTGGCCGAGCTGGAAGGGGGGGCCGGTTGCGTGGTCACGGCCACCGGCATGGCGGCGGTCGATCTGCCGCTCAGCCTGCTCGAGCCCGGCGACCTGCTGATCGCGCCCCACGACTGTTACGGCGGCACCCACCGACTGCTGTGCGCCCGGGCCCGCAAGGGTCATTTCGAGGTGCTATGGGTCGATCAGGGCGATCCGGTCGCCCTGGACGCCGCGCTGAAGCTGAACCCCAAGCTGGTCCTGGTCGAGACCCCGTCCAATCCGCTTTTACGGGTGGTCGATGTGGTCGACATCTGTACGCGGGCGCACCGCGTCGGGGCCAAGGTCATAGCCGACAACACCTTCCTGTCCCCGGCCCTGCAACGACCGATCGAACTTGGGGCCGACATCGTCGTGCATTCGACGACGAAATACATCAATGGCCATTCCGACGTGGTCGGCGGGGCCGTGATCAGCGCCGACCCGGCCGATCACGCCGAGATGGCCTGGTGGGCGAACTGCCTCGGCGTGACGGGCTCCCCGTTCGACGCCTATCTGACCCTGCGGGGCGTGCGGACCCTGTTCGCGCGGATCGAGCGGCAGCAGACCACCGCGGGCCGGGTCGCGGCCTTGCTGGAGGCCCATCCGGCGGTGCGGGCGGTGCATTATCCAGGGCTGAAGAGCCATCCCGGTCATGCCCTGGCGGCGCGCCAGCAGCGCGGGCCGGGGGCCATGCTCAGCTTCGAACTGGTCGGGGGTGCCGAGTCCGTCCGTACATTGATCGACGCGCTGGACATGTTCACGCTGGCCGAGTCGCTGGGCGGGGTGGAAAGCCTGATCGCCCACCCGGCGACCATGACCCATGCCGCCATGACGCCGGAAGCCCGCGTGGTGGCCGGGATCACTGAAGGCCTGTTGCGGCTGTCGGTCGGGCTGGAGCACGAGGACGATCTGATAGCGGACCTGATCGGGGCGTTGGACGCGCTCGTGCCCGTCCGGGCCGAGGCCGCCTAGCGGGGACCGAACGGAACCACCTTATTGTCGCGGTCGTGGCCGATGTCGGCGGGGCCGAGATAGGGGATGCCTGAGCGGTCGCACCAGTAGCGGACGATCTGTTCGGGGCTGAGGCCGAAGTCGGGATCATTTAGGGTGATGTCCGAGACCCGGCCCAGGCGGATGCCCGCGACGCGCCGGATCGAGGCTTGGCCGGTCAGGTGGAACATCATCCGATCGACGCGGTAAAGGGCCTCTGACACTTCCTCGACCATCAGGACGTGGCCGGTCAGGTCGGGCTCCAGGGCCGTGCCGACCAGCTGGTCGATGATGGTCAGGTTGAAGGCGACGGCCGGGCGCGGATCGGTGGCCAGCGACGGTTCGAACGATGCGGCGTCGCCCTTGCGCAGCCAGTTCAACGCGCGCCAGGCGGTGACATCGTCGCCCACCGCGTCGGAAGCCATCGGGCCGTGGGCAAGGTTCGCGAACCCCGCCTTGTACATCCCAGCCAGCAGGCTGCCGGCATCGGAATAGCCGAGATAGCGTTTGCGGCGTGCCACGTCGGTCAGGCGCGGGATGACCGCCTCGGCGATGCGGCACGAGCCATAGCCGCCGCGCGCGAACCAGATGGCGTCGATCCGCGGGTCGTTGGCGAACTCGACGAAGGCTGAGGCGCGGGTGGCGTCGTCGCCGCCGAAATGGCCGTGCTTCAGGAACAGGGCCGGATGGAGCACCGGCGTGATCGATCCGTCCGGGATGTTGGCGGCGAACCAGGCCTGGATCGCCTCTCCGCGTTCCGCCGACAGGCGCGAGGAGGCGTTGATGATACCGATCTTCATGCTCAGGTCTGGTCTCGCGGCGCGCCCATGCTAGTCAGGCCGCCCGACACTCCCCGGTTTCGCCCTCATGAATCAAGACGCCTCCTATTTCTTCTGCGGCATCGGCGGATCGGGCATGCTGCCGCTGGCGATGATCGTCCAGTCGCGCGGGCATCGGATCGAGGGCTCGGACCGGGCGCTGGACCAGGGGCGGACGCCGGCCAAGTTCGACTGGTTGCGGGCCCATGGGGTGACGCTGCATCCCCAGGATGGCTCCGGCGTCACACATGCGGGACAGACGGTGGTGGCGACCGGCGCGGTCGAGGACACCGTGCCCGACATCGGCGCGGCGCGGCGGGTCGGGGCGCCGATCGTGACGCGGCCCGGACTGCTGAGCGACCTTTTCAACGCCGCCCCGACCTCGATCGGTGTGGCGGGAACCAGCGGGAAATCGACCATCACCGGTATGATCGCCTGGATTCTGCATTCGGTGGGACGCGCGCCGACAGTGATGAACGGGGCGGTGATGAAGAATTTCGCCGATGCCGACCATCCGTTCGCCAGCGCCCTGATCGGCGGACCGGACCTGTTCGTGGCCGAGGTGGATGAATCGGACGGCTCGATCGCCCGCTATGATCCGACGGTGGCGGTGGTGTCGAACATCTCCCTGGACCACAAGTCGATGGAGGAGCTGCGCGACCTGTTCGGCGGCTTCACCGGCCGGGCGACGACGGCGGTGCTGAACCTGGACAATCCCGAGACGGCGGCGCTGGCGCAGGGGATGGCCGACCGGGCCATTACCCTTGCATTGGGCGAGGAGCCGGCGACCCTGCGGGCGGTCGATCTGGAGCCGCTGGCGGACGGTATCCGCTTCGGTCTGGTCGAGGCGGGGATGGCTGACCACGCGGTCACCCTGCGCGTCCCGGGGGCCCACAATGTCGCCAACGCCCTGGCGGCGCTGGGGGCGGTCAAGGCCTTGGACGTGTCGATGGTCAACGCGGTCGCCGCGCTGGAAACCTTTACCGGCATCCGCCGCCGCATGGAGGTCGTCGGCACGGCGAACGGGATCACCGTCATCGACGATTTCGCTCACAACCCGGACAAGATCGCCGCGACGCTCAAGACCCTGCACGCCTTCGACGGACGGCTGTTGATCCTGTTCCAGCCGCACGGTTTCGGTCCGCTGAAGCTGATGCGGCGCGAGTTCGTCGAGGGGTTCGCCGGGCTGCTGCGCGAGGACGATGTCCTGTTGATGCCGGAACCGGTCTATTACGGCGGCACCACCGACCGCAGCGTGGGATCGGAGGACGTCGCGGCCGGCATCCGGGCCGAGGGTCGCCGGGCCGAGGCGCTGGCGACGCGGGCGGACTGCGGCGACCGGCTGGTCGAGATCGCCCGTCGCGGCGACCGGATCTTGGTCATGGGCGCCAGGGATGACACTTTGTCCGAGTTCGCGATGGACCTTCTGGGTCGGCTGAACGCTTAGGCCCGGATGTATCAAGACGTACCGCCGCCCCCGCCCGCCGCCGATCTCGGCGAAATCGTCGTCACCGCCGCCCGCCTTCCGGCCGCCGCCGGGGACGCTGCCTTCTCGGTGATCCGGCTGGACGAGGCGGTGCTGGACCGGGCCGTGCGGCTGGACGAGGCGCTGGCCACGGTGCCGGCGGTGTCGCTGTTCCGGCGCACCTCCAGCCTGGCGGCCAATCCGACCACCCAGGGGATATCGCTCAGGGCCGTCGCACCGTCGGGGGCGGGGCGCACTCTGGTCACCCTGGACGGGGTGCCGCTAAACGATCCGTTCGGCGGCTGGGTGTTGTGGTCGCGGGTCGCGCCGGAAAGCCTGGCCGGAGTCGAGATCGTGCGCGGAGCGGGGGCCGGTCCCTATGGGGCGGGGGCGCTGACCGGGGTCATCGCCTTGAGCGAGCGCGAGGACGGCGGGGCGCTGGACCTGTCGGTCGGCGGTTATGGCCTCGAACGACTGGCGGGCTCGACGTCGCTGGGCACAGGGCGGTTGGCCCTGACGGCGTCGGTGCTGGCCGAGACGAGCGACGGCTATGGGCCGGTGCGAGGGTCGCGCGCGGGTGCGGCCGATGTTCCGCTGGATCTTGAGACGCGTAGTGGCGCGTTGCGGGCCGACGTCGGGTTGGACGCGGCCACGGCCCTGTCGCTTCGGGCTTCGGCCTATACGGAGGCGCGCGGCGCGGGTCTGGCGGGGGCGCGGTCTTCGGCCAGCGGACAGCTGTACAGCGCGACCCTGGCTCGTGCCCCCGCTGCCGATCGACCGGGCTGGCGGATGCAGGTCTGGCGTAGCGAGAGCGATTTTGCCAACAGCTCGGTGGCCGTCGCGGCGGATCGCGGTGCGACGACCCCGGCCAATGACCAATATGCGACGCCGGCGACCGGCTGGGGCGGAAATCTGGCGTTGCGACGGACCGCCAGCGACTGGGCCGGCGGTCGGCTGGAATGGGAGGTCGGGGCCGACGCCCGGTTCAACGAGGGTGAGACCCAGGAGCGGTTCCGGTTCATGCAGGGGACCTTCACCCGGGACCGGTTCGCGGGCGGCGAGACCTCGGTGGTGGGCGGCTATGCCGAGGGGTCGTGGACCGACGATCGCTGGCTGGTCGCCGGCGGGATCCGTCTGGACCGATGGGCCAATGCCGACGGGCGGCGGCTGGAGCTGGACCGGGCGACCGGCCTGCCGACCCTGGACGAGACCGATCCCGACCGGTCGGGCGAGGTGGTCAGCGCGCGGCTGGCGGTGCGGCGCGATCTGGGAGCGGGGGTGGCGGCGCGGGCGGCGGCCTATTCCGGGTTCCGGCCCGCGACGCTGAACGAACTGCATCGCCCGTTCCGCGTCGGCAACGACCTGACCGAGGCCAATGCGAGCCTGTCGCCGGAGAAACTCCAAGGGATCGAGGCGGGTCTGGCCTGGACCGGCGGTGCCTCGTCGGTGACCGCGACCATGTTCTGGAACCGGATCGAGGACGCCATCGTCAACGCCACGATCGGCGAAGGGCCCGGCACCTTTCCCCGCGCGGGCTTCGTGCCGGCCGGCGGCGCGCTGCGTCAGCGCCAGAATGCCGGCACGATCGAGGCGATCGGACTGGAGGTCAGCGGCGAGCACCGGCTGGGCGACCGGCTGACGGTCGTCGGGGCGGTGTCCCTGACCGAGGCGGAGGTCGATGGCGGCGAGGCCGCGCCTCAGCTGACCGGCCTGCGGCCGGCCCAGGCGCCGGTCTGGAGCGCGACGGCGGGCTTCGACTGGCGCGCGACGGACCGGCTGACCCTGTCGGGTCGGGCACGGTATGAGAGCGATCGCTTCGACGACGACCTGAACAGCCGGGTGCTGGACACGGCCCTGACCGCCGACGCCCGGGCGGAGCTGGAGGTCGGGACGGGCGTGGTGGTCTATGCCGCCGCCGACAATCTGTTCGACGCGGACGTGGCCGTGTCCCAGACCGGCGACGGCGTGACAGGCTTCGGCCCACCCCGGACCCTGCGCGCCGGACTGACCCTGTCCTGGTAGGGGCGATCAGAAGGGCCTGTGCGGAACACTCCGGTTCCGCGAGCATTGTTCTGACAGTTCAGCCCGCTTTTCTGGGGACCCTGCCATGATCGCCCTGATCGCCACCGCCCTGCTCCTGACCGACCCAACGGCGACCGCCGCCCTCGAACGCGAGACCGAGGCTCGAATGCTGTCGGTGGCCCTGGCACCGTCCGTCGCCGAGCCGGGGGATCAGACCAGCGATCTGGTTGGCGTTGCGGTCTCGGTAGAGTGCGTGGCGCGGGCGGATGGCCGGATCGAACAGTGCCAACTGCTCGGCCAGACCCATCCGGGCCTCGGCTTCGATCGCGCGGCGATCGCCCTGCTCGAAAGCTCGACCACCGACCCCGCCGCCGAGGATCGTGTCTTCGTTCGGACCCTTCAGTTCACGCCCTGACGCTAAGCCTTCGTCGTTTGCCATGAGCCGCGCCCGCGTGGCACAGCGGCGGCCATGACCGCAAAGACCCCATCGCCCGTCACCGTCACGGCCGAACCGCTGGCGCGGGCGGCGGATCGGCTGCTGATCCCGGCCTCGGCCGGTGTGCCGCCCAGGCCGCCCAGCGATGTCGTCTGGTCGTTCGAGGGCGAGGCGCTGGGCCTGCCGTGGAGCGTGCGCGCCATCGGCCCGGTTGGGGCGTCGAAGGACGCGGTCCAGACCCTGATCGACGACACCTTGGAAGCCGCCTGGGTCGTGTTCGACCGGGCCCGGTTCGACAGCGAGATCAATCGCTTCAACGCCGCGCCGACCGGCTTTTGGGCCTTGTCGGACGCGTTGTGGGGCCTGCTGGATGCAGCCATGGACATCGGTGACGAGACCGATGGGGCGGTGGATCCCACGCTGGGCGCGCTGTTCGATCTGTGGGCGGACGGTCAGGAAACGCCGTCGGCCGACGCGCTGGAGGCGGCGCGGGTCCATGCGGGGTGGCAGGGGTTTCGGCTGAACCGTCCGGCCCAGGCGGCGCTGCAGCCGGGTGGGCTGACGCTGGACGTGTCACCGGTGCTGGCCGGGCATCTAGTGGACGGGCTCGGCGACCGGCTGGCCCAGGCCGGAGCGACGGCGCATTCGGTGCGGATCGGCGGGGTGACGCGCGGATCGGGCGTGCGGCCAGACGGCCAGCCGTGGTGGGCGCAGGTCGAGGCGTCCGACGCCGGGGGGCAGCCGCCGCTGGTCGCGGCCTTGCTGGACCTGGCCGTGGCCGCGGTTGATCGGTCTGCCGGCGACCGGGTCATTGATGGGCGGGAGGGGGAGCCGGTGGCGCATGCCCTTGTGACCGTGTCAGTCATCGATCGCAGCGCGTTCCGGGCCCAGGCGCTGGCCCAGGCCCTTGCGGTGATGGGGCCGTTCGAAGGGCCGGCCTATGCGGATGCGCTGGGCATAGCGGCGCATTTCGTCGAGGACACGGCGCGCGGGGCGCTGGAACGGCTGAGCCCGGCCCTGTCGGCCATGCTGGACGACGCCGTCGCCGGCTCGGCCTAGCGGACGATCTTGATGGCCGGGGGCGCGGCCTCCATCCAGGGCGGGGGCGGCATGGCGCGGTGGGCCTCGGCCAGGGCCTGGGACCATTTCTGGCCCAGTTCGCGGAAATAGGGGTCGTCGCCCGACAGACGGCGCTGGTCGCCGGTCAGGCTGTCGCGGCGGATCACGATCATGTCGAACGGCGGGCCGACCGCGATGTTGGAGCGGATGGTGGAATCGAACGAGATCAGGCCCAGCTTGACCGCCTCGGCCATCGGCGTCTCGGGACGCAGGGCGCGGTCCAGGATCGGCTTGCCGTATTTCAGTTCGCCGATTTGCAGATAGGGCGTATCGGCCCCGCATTCGATGAAATTGCCCTGGGCGTAGATCAGATAGAGCCGCAACTCGCCGCCCCGGACCTGGCCGCCGATCAGCATCGAGGCGGTGAGGCGCAGCGCGTCGGCCTGGAGCGAATCGCTCAGGTCGTGGCGCACCTGGTTCAGCGCATGGCCGACCAGCTGGGCCGCGCGAAACATCGATGGCGCGGTTTCCAGCGTCTCGGGTTCCTCGCAGCCCGGCATGACGATGCCCTTGGACACCATCGACAGGGCCATCTGGGTGATCGACAGATTGCCGGCGGTGGCCACGGCGATGACCCGTTCGCCCGGCACCTCGGTAACGTGCAGCTTCTTGTAGGACGAGATGTTGTCCACGCCCGCATTGGTGCGCGTGTCGGCGATCATCGCCAGACCGTCATTCACCAGCATTCCGACGCAATAGGTCATCGGTTCGGCAGTTCAGAGTTCCTCACCCGGCGGAGAACGACCCAAGCTAACAGATTCGTGCTGCACCGCGACAACGTCGGTACGAGGATTATTGCTGACGCTGCTGTTGGCCCTGACCCTGTTGCATCTGGCGCACACGCAGGGCGACGTTCAGGGTCTCGCGGCCACCGCCCTGTTTCGACCCCCGGATCGGCGTGGCACCCAGCGCATCGAGCCCCGAGGCCACGCGGACATAGTGTTCGGTCGGACAGACGCCGTTGGCCGCGTCGAAGCCGACCCAGCCCAGATCCTCGACCCAGGCCTCGGCCCAGGCGTGGGACGCCTCCTGGTCGATCACGCCGTCCGAGCGGTGCAGGTGGCCGGAGATGTAACGGGCCGGGATGCCCATGCGGCGGGCGCAGGCGATAAAGATCTGGGCATGGTCCTGGCAGACGCCCTGGCCCTGGGCGAAGGCGTCGGCGGCGGTGTGGTCGGGGGTGGTCGAGCCGACCATGAATTTCACCCGGTCGGCGATGGCGGTCATCAGGGCGTGCATGCGGTCCAGGGTGGGGCCCTCGGCGATGCCGGCGGCGAAGTCGCGCATCGCAGGATCGGCGTGGGTCAGCGGCGTGTCGCGCAGAAAGACCAGGGGCGACAGGCGTTCGGGCGTGCCCTTCAGAACCCCGCCGGTCTCGACCGTGGCCACCTCGCCGGTCACCCGGAGGGTCAGGGCGTCCGTGGGCTTCTCGGTATAGAGGGTGTGGACGATGTTGCCGAAGGCGTCCTCGGAGCGGCGCAGGCGGGTATCGACGTCGGTTTCGATGCGCCAGTCGCGGACCTGCTGGCCCTCGGTCGAGCGCGGGGTTAGGCGCAAGGACTGGATGATCGACCGGGCAGGGCGCTCATAGGCATAGCGGGTTTCGAAATCGATCCGGATGCGCATGGGTCAGACCAGGTACTGATCGTGGATGGCCCCGGCCAGAGCGTTGTTTTCGCCCAGGAAGGCCAGGATGTATTCGTGCAGGCCGGACTGGAAGATGGCCTCGATATTGGCCTCGTTGAACCGGGTCAGCCGGGCCGAGGCCAGACGCTGGGCCGGTCCGCGCCGGCCGTAATCGGTGGCCAGCCGGTCCAGGTAGCTGACGATCATGGCCTGGCAGCTGGCGAGCGATCGGGGCATCTGGCGGTTCAGGACCAGCAGGTCGGCGACCAGCCAGGGGCGGACACTCTCGCGATAGACCCAGCGATAGGCGGTCAGGGCCGAGACCTCGCGCAGCAGGGTGGTCCACTGGAAATAGTCGAGCTGACCCCCGACCCGTTCCCCGGCGGGGAGCAGCAGATGGTATTTGACGTCGAGCAGACGGGCGGTGTTGTCGGCCCGCTCGATGGCCATGCCCAGGCGCAGGAACCAGTAGGCGTCGTTCCTCAGCATGGTCCGGGAGGCTGCGCCCTCGAAGGCCAGGGACACGCCCTTCACGAACTCGAGGTAGCGGACGAAATCGTCGCGTTTGCCGGGTTCGCCCAATTCGTTGAGGCCGTTCCAGGCCCCGTTGATGGCCTCCCACAGTTCGATCGTCAGGGCGGTGCGGACCGAGCGGGCGTTGGTGCGGGCGCGGGTGATGCAGGCGGCGATGGAGGACGGGTTGTCCGGGGCGAAGGCCAGGTATTCGCGCACCGACCGCTCGTTCGGGGTGCGGGCCGAGGCGGCGAACGGGCCGGACACGCCGGCGGAGGCGATGGCGCTGGCCCAGGCGGTGGCGGCCGCGCCGTCGCGCGCGGGCAGGGCGGCGAGGCGCACGGCCGCCTCCAGGATGCGGGCGAGGAAATCCGCCCGCTCCATGTAGCGGCCGGTCCAGTACAGGCTCTCGGCGGTTCTAGAGAGCATCAAAAGCTCCGCTCATCCCCGCGAAAGCGGGGACCCAGTTCTGTCGTGAGGCAGTGCGCTGGATGGCGAGCGTAACGTCAGTCCAAATCCGTCGCCCAAAGCCCTGGGTCCCCGCTTTCGCGGGGATGAGCGGGGTGTTGAGGACATCAATCATCCAGCACCCAGGTGTCTTTCGTCCCACCCCCCTGGCTGGAGTTGACGACCAGCGACCCGGCCTTGAGCGCGACCCGCGTCAACCCGCCCGGGGCGACCTGGACACCGCGCGGGCTGGACAGCACGAAAGGACGTAGGTCGACATGGCGCGACGCCAGTCCCGATCCGGTCAGGGTCGGCGCCGTCGACAGCGACAGCGTCGGCTGGGCGATGAAGTCGTCGGGGTCGGCGATCAGCTTGGCGCGGAAGGTCTCGAGCTCGGCGCTCGTCGCCGCCGGGCCGACAAGCATGCCGTACCCGCCCGATCCGCCGACCTCCTTGACGACCAGATCGGGCAGTTTGTCGAGCACCGCCTTCAACGCCTCCGGTTCGCGGCAGCGCCAGGTCGGGACGTTGCCCAGGATCGGATCGTCGCCGCTGAAAAAGCGGATGATCTCCGGCATATAGGTATAGACCGCCTTGTCGTCGGCGACTCCAGTCCCGACGGCATTGGACAGGGTGACATTGCCCGCCGTGTAGGCCGCCATCAGTCCCGGTGTGCCGACCGCCGAATCCGGGCGGAAGGTGAGCGGATCGAGGAATTCGTCGTCGATCCGGCGATAGATGACATCGACCCGTTTCGGCCCCTCGGTCGTGCGCATGAAGACGATGTCGTCATGGACGAACAGATCGCCGCCCTCGACCAGTTCCACGCCCAGCTTGTCGGCCAGGAAGCTGTGTTCATAGTAGGCCGAGTTGAACGGACCGGGGGTCAGGACGACCACGTTCGGCTCGCCCGCATGGGCCGGCGCGCTGGCCCTGAGCGACTGCAACAGCATGTCGGCATAGGTCTCGACCGGGCGGATGCGGTGTTCGGCGAACAGATCGGGGAACAGCCGCATCATCATCTCGCGGTTCTCCAGCATGTAGGAGACACCGGACGGGGTGCGGCAATTGTCCTCCAGCACCAGGAAACCGTCCTCGCCGGTGCGGACCAGATCGACGCCGGTGATGTGGGTCCAGACGTCGCCGGGCGGGCGGCGGCCCTGCATCTCGGGCCGATAGTGGGGGTTGGTGAAGATCAGGTCGGCCGGGACGATGCCGGCCCGGATACAGTCCTGGGGGCCGTAGATGTCCTTGAGGAAGGCGTTGATGGCCGAGACGCGCTGTTTCAGGCCCTTTTCGACCTGGGTCCATTCGGCTGCGCCGATGATGCGGGGCACGACGTCGAACGGGATCAGCCGCTCGTTGGATTCCACGTCGCCATAGACGGCGAAGGTCACCCCCATGCGGCGAAAGAACAGCTCGGCCTGGCGCGACCGGGCCTGCAGCAGATCAGGCGGCGCGGTTTCCAGCCACCGGGCCAGGGTCCGGTAGCTTTTGCGGACCGTGCCCGATCCGGCGGTTCCTGACATCTCGTCGAACGTGGCCCTGCTCCCGTGTTCCAAGGCTCAGCTTGGTCAGGGGCAAAGCGCGCGCGCAACCGATTTGTTGCGCCGCCGCAAGCAAAAGGCCGTCAGCGGACGACCACGTCCCGCCGCATCGGGGCCAGCTTGGCCAGGAAGCGGTTTTGGGCGGCGAACGGCACGCCCTCGGCCCGCATCGCGGCCTGAAGGTTCTCGACCAGGGCACCCATGTCGGCGCTCTGGATGCCCAGATCCTTATGGGCCTGTTTCATGTCCATGCCGGTGTAGTCGCAGCCGCCGTTCAGGATGAAGCAGAACTGCTCGTTCAGCGTCCGCCGCAGCCGGATCGGGTCGTGGGCGGCGAAAATGTCCGAGATGCGGGGGTCGGCGACGTTGGTGGTGACGAAGGTCTCGACGATCCGGGCCACGCCGTCGCGGCCGCCGAACGCTTCCCACATCGCGCTGCCCTCGAACGGGATCGCGCCGGCGTTGGCGTTGGAGCGGGGATGGGGATCGACTGCCTCCTCGCCCGGATATTCTGTCGAATACTCGATCGGGGGCATTTCCAGCGGCGCCTCGTCCCTGTCCTGGGCATGGGACATTCCGGTTCCGGCGAGCGACAGGGCCAGAGCGATGAGGGTGGGGCGCAGCATGATCAGAATCCGACCTGGAGCGAGAGGTAGAGACCGCGCTGGTCCGCAAAGGTCGCGATCGACCCCAGGTCCACATAGGCGGCGGTCAAGGAGATGTGCTTGTTGAAGGCATAGGCGCCGTAGAGGTCGAACCAGTCGTCCTCGGCGGCGAAGTCCAAATTGTCCGGCTTGGTCCGGTATTCGGCCCCGACGACCAGCTTGGGCGTGATCAGATAGCCGATGGAGCCCTCGAATTGGGCCTCGTGGTCGTCGTTCCGGTCGCCGCCGAAACCCAGCAAGCCGGTCTGATTGGCCTTGGTCCAACGGACCGTGCCGTTGGCCAGCAGGCTCTCGGCTAGGAACAGTTTGGTCGCGGCGACATAGAGGTCGGTGCCGCTGTCGTCCCGACCCCCGACGGCGGCGATCGCCGCGCCCTGGTCGTTGGACTTGTGCTGCGCCCCGACCGCGATCTGGGGCAGCCAGCTGTCCTGACCATAGACCGCGTCGCCCAGCACCTTGACCTTCACCCCGACCACGTCCTGGGTGAAGGTGAAGCCGTCGCCGAGGCCGAGGGCGGCGCCGGTCGCGCCGGTGTCGAATTCCTGGCGCGCGACCGACAGTTCGACCCGGTCCCACAGGCCGACGGCCACGCCGACCGAACGGAATTCATAGTCCGGCAGATGGACATAGGTGGCGTGGACGTTGCCGCCGATCCCGTCCTGGGCGCCATAGCCGGTGGTGACGGCCCAGGTCGCCAGGCCGCCGCCGCCCGAGCCCTCGATGGTCGAGACGCCGCCGGTCAGCAGCAGCTTGCCGCCGGTGCGGACCTCAGGCAAGCGATCGCGCGTGCCCTGCAGGGCCGAGGTCATGGCGGCGAACGGGTTGGGCCGAGGCGGGGGCGCTTCTTCCCACCCGCTATAGTCTTCGATCGCCACGACGTCGGCGGACGGCGCGGCGATATCGCCCTTCGTCGAGGCCAGGGCGACGCCCGGCGCGATCAGACCCAGGCCGAACAGGAGGATGGCGATAACGGTCTTCACGGGCGGCTCCGGAGAGGATCAACCTTGGCCGTACTATCCGGGTGGCGGGTTAAGGCTGAATAAACCGGGGCGCTGACCTGCTTATGTTGCGTAACGCGGTACAGTAATCAGAGGTTGTGGCCGCGTTTACTCGTAATTTATGGCTTAGCTTTACACGCGGGCCATGCGCTTGATCCTTGCTCTCGTCTTCGCCCTGCTGATCGCGACGCCGGTCCTGGCGGGCGACCTGACCGTCAGCGTCCGCGACGCCCAGGGAAGGCCGGTCCGCGACGCGGTCGTGACCGTGAATCCGGCGGCGGGCGTCCCGAACCGGGCGATCCGCTTCGCCTGGCCGATGCGGGTGGTGCAGCAGGACATCCAGTTCCAGCCGTTCGTACTGGTCGTGCCCCAGGGCGCGACCGTTGCCTTCCCGAATTTCGACCGGGTCCGGCATCACGTCTATTCCTTTTCGCGCGGCAACCGGTTCGAGATCGAACTGTTCGGCCGCGACCAGACCCGCAGTCACACCTTTGCCGCCGCGGGCGTGGCCGCCATCGGCTGCAACATCCACGACCAGATGCTGGCCTATATCAAGGTCGTCGATACACCCTGGGCCGCCAAGACCGCCACCAACGGCGATGTCGTGCTGAGCGCGGTGCCGGCGGGCGGGGCGACCCTGCGGGTCTGGCACCCGCGCCTGGCCGGTCGCGGCAACGAGACCTCGCGTCCCATCACCGTGACCGCCGCCGCCGGGCGGCAGACCGTGACCGGCGACTTCTCCGGCCGCGCGGCGGTCAGATGACCTTTCGCCATCTCCGCACCCGGCTGACGGTCCTCTATATGGGACTGTTCGGCGTGGCGCTGCTGCTGGTCGCGACAGCGGTGCTGGTCGCCGTCACCGGCGGCGCGCGCAATGTGGTGCGCGACGAACTGAGCGCCTCGGGCGCGGTGTACGGCCAGATCTGGACGACGCGGTCGGACCAGCTGCGCCAGGGGGCGTCGGTCCTGGCCCAGGATTACGGATTCCGCGAGGCCGTAGCCACGGCCGACGAGGCCACGGTGCGGTCGGCGCTGGACAATCTGCGAGCCCGCCAGGGGGTGGACGGGGCCATGCTGCTGGGCACGGACGGCTATCTGACCGCCGCGGGCGTGACCCTGGCCGAGGCCGACATCGACGCCTTGTGGAACGGCCTGGACGCCGGGACCGAGGCGGGGGTGCTGAACCTGGAGGGCCAGCCGTTCCAGGCCGTGGCCGCTCCGATCATGGCGCCGGTGCTGATCGGCTGGGTGGTGTTCGTCGAGCGGCTGGACGAAGTCCAGATGCGCAATCTGGAACAGCTGTCGGCCATTCCGCTGTCGGCCTCGGTGGTGACGCGCATGCCGTCCGGCTGGGGCGACGCCTCGGGACCGAAACCCATGCTGAAAACGGCGATCGAGGCCGGGCTGGCGACGGAACGGCCGACGCCCTCGACGACCCGCGACGCCATGGGGGACGCCATGGTCCTGGCCAAGCCGCTGCCGGCGTTCGACGCGGACAGCCCGGCGGTCCTGGTCCTGACCTATCCGCTGAAGGCGGCGATGAAGCCCTATGAGCCGCTGTTCGTCGCGTTGGGCCTGATCGCCGTGGTCGGCTTCGTGATCATCGCCATCGGCACGCTGATGCTGGCACGTGGTTTGACGCGACCGATCGCGGCGCTGGACGAGGGCGTACAGCGCCTGCGCAAGGGCCAGGACGCCCAGGTCGATGTGACCTCGACCGACGAGATCGGCCGACTGGCCGACAGCTTTAACGCGATGGCCGGCGACATCCGCGACCGCGAGGCGCGGCTGACCCACATGGCTCTGCACGATCAGGAATCGGGTCTGTCCAACCGGCTGTGGCTGGAGCGGCAGGCGGCGCCGCGGGCCGGCGGCCATGTCGTCCTGCTGGGTGTCGATCGGTTCGAGATCGTGCGCAACGCCATCGGCTATGACGCCATGGCCCAGTTGATGACGGCGCTCGGGTCGCGGCTGACCGGTCTGGCCGACGGCGTCTCGGTCGCCCGGATCGGGGCGGGAGCCCTGGGCTTGGTTATCGAGGCTGCGGATGCAGAAGAGGCGGTCCGCATCGCCGAAACCCTGTGCGCCGCCGCCGATACGCCGGTGCGGATTAGCGGCGCCACAGTCGATGTCAGTCTGTCGGCCGGTGTCGCGTTGTGTGCGCGTCAGGGCGGTGAGGTCGACTCCGCCGTGGACCGGGCGGCCATCGCCCTGGACCAGGCGCGGGCGGGGCGGGTCCGCGTCGCGGCGTTCGACGTGGCGGCCTATGGCGATCCCGGCGGCAACCTGTCCCTGGTCAGCGACCTGCTGGCGGGCTTGAAGAGCGGCGACGTCTGGCTGGCCTATCAGCCGAAATACGACCTGCGCACCGGCACCATCACGGCCGCCGAGGCCCTGATGCGCTGGCGCCATCCCAAGCGCGGCTTCGTGGCACCCGACCTGTTCATCGGCATGGCCGAGGAAACCGGCCATATCCGTGCCCTGACCAACTGGGTGCTGCGCCAGGCGATCATCGACCAGCGCGCCCTGGCCAAGGCCGGTCATGCGATGGAGATTTCCATCAACATCTCGGGCCGGCTGCTGTCGGACGAGAGCTTCGCCCTACATGCGCTCAAGGCCATCGCCCGGTCCGGGGCCGACCTCTGCTTCGAGATCACCGAGACCGCCGTGATCGACAATCCCGAGATGGCCCTGACCATCGTGGACCGGTTCGCGGCCGCCGGCGTGGCCGTGTCGATCGACGACTATGGTTCCGGGCTGTCGTCGCTGGCCTATCTGAAACAGATCCGGGCCGACGAGCTGAAGATCGACAAGAGTTTCGTCCTGACGCTGGATGGGTCGGCCAAGGACGCCCTGCTGGTGAAGTCGACCATCGACCTGGCGCACAGCCTGGGCATGAAGGTCACCGCCGAGGGGGTCGAGACGGGCACCGCCCTGGCCCTGCTGCAAGGCATGGGTTGCGACATGGCGCAGGGCCATTTCATCGCCCGTCCGATGGCTCTGGCCGACATGATCGTTCGGCTGGCCGAACCTGCCCTGCCTGTCGAGACTAAATCGGCGAAGGCACGCAAGCCCCGGGCGGCATAGGGTCAGGCTCCATCTAATGTCCGCTCATCCCGGCGAAAGCCGGGACCCAGTTCTTTTGCTGAGGCACGGTGCGTCGATTCACCGTTGCTGCGCCAACTCCACGACCGAGCGCCCAAAGCACCGGGTCCCGGCTTTCGCCGAGATAAGCGGAAATAGAGTATAGAATCTAGCCGGATCGCGCCTTGATCGGGGCGGTGCCGTCCGACAGGGATTCGTTCAGATAGACCTCGGCGTCGTTGGCCGGCAGGGCGGGGGCATAGCCGTAGCCCTGGCCGTAGTGGCAGCTGGCGTCCAGCAGGAGGGCGGCGAGGCCGGCGTTCTCGACGCCCTCGGCCACGACTTCCAGCGACAGGTCGCGGCCCAGGGCCACCACCGACTTGACGATCTTGGCCGAGCCTTCGTCCTTGTCCATGGTCAGGACGAAATAGCGGTCGATCTTCAGCGTATCGAACGGCAGGCGGGCCAGCCACGACAGGGACGAGAAGCCGGTGCCGAAATCGTCCAGGGCTAGCGAGGCGCCCGCCTCCTTGATCTCGCTCAGGATGCGCGCGGCCTTTTCGGTATCGCGCATGATGTCGCCCTCGGTGACCTCAAGCTTGAGCGCGCCTCGGGGCAGGCCGGTCTCGGCGATGATCCGGGCCACGTCCTCGGTCAGGCCGGGACGCTCGATCTCGCCGACCGACAGGTTCACGCTGCAGAACAGATGCCCGGCCGACGGATGCCGCTTCAGCCATTCGGCCAGCTGCCGCGCCGACCGGGTCATCATCAGCAGCCCCAGGTCGTTCATCAGCCCCATCTCCTGGGTCAGGCCCAGGAACTCGTCGGGGGGGACCAGGCCGCGCTTGGGGTGCCGCCAGCGGGCAAGGGCCTCGAACCCGGCCACGGCGCCGGTCTTCAGGTTCACGATGGGCTGGAAGAAGGGCTCGATCTCGCCGCGCAGGAAGGCGTTGCGCAGGTCCGATTCCAGGGCCAGCCGGGACAGGCTGTCGCTCTCCAGCGCCGGGCCATAGGCCGCCGTCGCGCCCCGGCCCACGGCCTTGGCCGAGCAGACGGCCAGGGCGGCGCGGCGCAGCAGCTCGGCCGGATCGGGCGCATCGGGCCCACCCTCGCAGGCCACGGTGCCGATCGACATCGTCGGATAGATGTCGAATCCGGCGACGCGCAGCGGCTGTTCCATCGCCTCGCGCAGCCGGATCGCGGCCTGGGTGGCGCGGGGGGCCAGGACGGCGAATTCGTCCTCGCCTATGCGGGCGGGCACGGCGGCGTCGGCGAAGGCAGCGGCCAGACGCGAGCCGAGGGCCGACAGGATAAGATCGGCCCGTTCGTGGCCGAGGGCCTCGTTCAGGCGGCGCAACCGGTCCACATCGGCGACGATCAGGTCATAGTCTCCGGGCCGGGCCAGCACCTCGGCGGCGCGGTTCAGGAACGTGCGGCGGTCGATCAGGCCAGTGAGCAGATCCTTGTCGATGCCGGCGAATTTCGTTTCCAGGGCCACGACCCCGGCGGCGCGCAGCCCGTCCTCCAGCCACACCCCGCGCCACAGACAGGTCTCGGTGCCACGCATGCGCAAGCGCACGGCGACCTCGGTGCCTTCCTCGCGCGGCTTCAGGATGTCCTCGGCCAGGGCCCGGTCCTGGGGCAGGGCCAGGGCCACGAAGGCCGCGCCGGAACATTCCGGCGCCAGGGGGCCGAGGCCCAGCGGGCGAGTGGCACCGGTGAATCTCAGCTGATCTTCGGACGGCGTCCACAGCCACAGGGCGGAATCGGCGGCGGCCAGCGCCTCGATCGCGGTCGTCGCGTCCCATGTCAGGGTTCGGGATCGCGTCTGGACGGTCACGAGCTCACCTATGACGGCACATCGCCGCCCCGCTCGAGATCCTCGGGCAAGAGGCCGAACAGCAGATGATCTGCCCAGACGCCGTTAATTTTGAGATAAGCCCTGGCCAGTCCCTCCATGCGGAACCCGGCCTTTTCCAGCACCCGGCGCGAGGCGGCGTTGGCCGTCAGGCAGGACGCCTCGACCCGGTGCAGCTTCAGCGACCGGAAGGCGAAGTCGGCGCAGGCCTTGACCGCCGCGGTGGCGACGCCACGCCCGGCGAAACCCTCGCCGACCCAGTAGCCCAGCGTCGCCGTCTCGGCCACGCCGCGCCGTACGTTGGACAGGGTGATGGCCCCCAGCAGGGCCTTGCCGTCGGGGTCGAAGATGAAGAAGGGCCAGGCATTGCCCAGGTCGCGCTCGCGGCCATAGACGCTGAGCCGGCGCCGGAAGGCGGCGCGGCTGAGGTCGTCGTCGGGCCAGGCCGGTTCCCAGGGCTGGAGATAGTCGCGGGATATCTCGCGCAGGCCCGACCAGGCGGCATAGTCGGCGGCGCGCGGCGGGCGCAGCAGGACCGATCGTCCCTCGACCACCGGGCCGGTCGCGTCCGTCATCCAGTCCAGCAGGGCCATGCGGTTGATCCTAGCCGCAAACTTCGGTACGCGCGACAGGTCCGGGAACTTGGTCTAGGTCTGGCCCCGACCGACGATGGAGATCTCAGTGACCGGCCAGCCCTTGCCGCACAAGGCCAATCCGCTCCCCAACATCCTGACGGGGATGCGGCTGTTCGCCGGGGTGGTGATGTTCCTGATCCTGGCCGGGGCGACGGGCGGGTTCGGCCCGCTATCGTCCTACCTGAGCCCGGACGACCAGTTCGCCCTTTATCGCGTCGCCTTCTGGATCTTCGTCATCGCGGCCTCGACCGACTGGATCGACGGCTATCTGGCGCGGCGCTGGAACGCGACGACGCGGTGGGGGGCGATCCTGGACCCGATCGCGGACAAGATCCTCGTGACCGGCGCGATCCTGGGGGTGCTGACCTCGGGTTCGGTGCCGCAGATCGCCATTCCGTGCGGCCTAATCCTGTTCCGGGAGTTCGCGGTGTCGGCGCTCCGCGAGACCGTGGCGGGCAAGGTCAAGCTCGAGGTCACCCTGCTGGCCAAATGGAAGACGACGCTGCAGTTAGTGGCGCTGGGCGCGCAATTGCTGGCGCGGAACTGGGACGGTTTCGGCTGGGAGTTCGAACATCTGGTGTGGTTCCAACTGTTCGCCGACATCCTGATCTGGCTGGCGGCGGCGGTGACCCTGTGGACCGGCTGGCAGTATTTCGACAAGGCGCGGCGGAAGATGGCGTAAGGCTCTCCCTCTCCCATAGGGAGAGGGCTTGAGGCTCGCGGAGCGCAGCGATGCGCCAGCCGAAAGGGTGAGGGGTTGTGCTCTCACCGGTCAGACCGTGACCCCTCACCCTTTCGCGCAAGTCCGATCGCCTACGGCTCTCGGGCGCTCAAGCCCTCTCCCGCTGGGAGAGGGAAGTCACAACGCCTTCTCCATCACCACGAAGGCCAGGTCACGCCGTTTCGGCAGGCCGAACCGCTCGTCATCCATCGGAAATGGAGCCTCGGCGCCGGTCAGGATGTAGCCGCGCCGTTCGTACCAGGCGATCAGTTCTGTGCGCTGGCGGATCACGGTCATCCGCATGCGGTCGGCGTCGAAGCGGCGGGCGACCTCGGCCTCGGCGGCGGTGACAAGGGCGCGGCCCAGGCCCGCCGCCTGCAGGCTGGGCTCGATCGACAGCATGCCCAGATACGCCAGGCCGTCGCCTTCGTCCGCCAGCTGGACGCAGCCGACCAGGGCGTCGTCGCGCAAGGCCAGCAGCATGACCCTCCCCGGATCGGTTAGGATCGCCGCCAGGTCTTCGAGGTCGGTCCGTTGGCCGCCGAGCAGATCGGCCTCGTGCGTCCAGCCGACCCGCGCGCTGTCGCCGCGATAGGCGCGCTCGATCAGGGCGTGCAGGGTCGGCAGATCGTCCAGCCCGGCGATTCGGAAGGTCAGGTTGGACACCTCGGCCCCGCCTTAATCGACGCCGAGTTCCTCGATCAGCCGGTCCATGCCGTAGACGTCGCGCAGCACCGTGGTGATCGATTCCGTCGAGACCAGCACCGACCGGTTGACGTTGCGGTCATAGCCAAAGGCGTTGCGCTGGGTCAGGACGGTGGAGTCGAAATTGGCCCCGATGACCTCGCCCGCCGCATTGATCGCGGGCGAGCCGGACGAGCCGCCGATGGTGTCGGTCGAGGCGGCCATGTCGATGACCGTGTCCGGGTCGATCCGGTCGCGCGCGGCCAGGATTTTCGGGGCCACGTCGAACGGAGCCGCGCCGGTCGCCCGGTCCCACAGGCCCGAGAAGCGGGTGAACGGCTCGAACCGCTGGCCGGGCACGTCGGACCCCTCGATCTGGCCGTAGGTCAGGCGCAGGCTGAAGGTCGCGTCGGGATAGACGGTGTCGCCATAGGCGGCGAAACGGGCGGCGGCCAGGGCCTCGGAGGCGCGGGCGGTCGGGGCCTCGACCTCGGCCTCCCAGCGGGCGCGGATGGCGCGGGTCGGTTCCTGGATCGACAGCACGTACTGGATCATCGGGTCGGTGGAGGCTTGGACGGCTTCCAGCCCGCCGTCCCACAGGGCCGTCCGCACCGCCGGATCGGCCAGGGTCGAACCCTCGACCAGCCGCGCCGACAGGGCCTCGGGGCTGTCGCGGCCCAGCAGGGCCCGGACGTTGTCATTGTCGATGGTCAGCCACTCGCGGGTCTTGGACAGCCACCATTCCAGCCGGACCTGTTCCAGCGACGGATAGACGGGGCGTTCGGCGACCAGGGCGTTGCGCGCGGCTCCCAGCCGGCTGTCGGCGAACTCGGCCAGGCGCTCGCCGGACGGCTTGGCTCGTTCCTGGGCCCCCCGGACGATCGCTTCGGCATAGTTGAACAGCAGCGACCCCCCGCCCGAGCGGGCCTCCAGCATCGCATAGGTCGGATACAGCTCGCGCTGGATCGGCTGGATCGCGGCCAGCCGGGCCCAAGGATCGCCCGTCGTCTGCGCCAGCTCGGCATTGGCGGCGACGCGGGCCTTGAAGTCGGCTTCGGCCTCGGCGCGGCGGGCCATGAAGTCGGCGTCGATCAGGGCCGCCATACGGCCACGCCCGCGCTTATAGGTGTTCTCCAGGCCGTACAGGGGGTCGGCGGCGATGAAGGCGTTCTCCTCGCTGACGTCGGCGAAGGCCAGCATCCGCCCGCGCAGTTCGGAATCGATCAGCTGGTCCATCGGCAAGACCACGTCGCGCAAGGTGTAGAGCTGGTCCTGGGTCAGCAGCCGCTGGGTCGAGCCGGGGTTGCCGGTCAGGAAAACCGGCGATCCGGCCTCCGGCGCCTCGGCGTTCCAGCGGAAGAAGTTCGGCGTCTGGGCCGGCTGGCCGTTCTCATAGGCGCGCAGGAAGGCCGCATCGATGGCATAGCGGGGGAAGCTGAAATTGTCCGGGTCGCCGCCGAAGGTGGAGGCGCGGTCCTCGGGGGCCCAGGCAAGGCGCACGTCGTCATAGCGGCGGAAGTCGTACAGTTTGAACTGGCCTCCGCGGTACAGGCTGATCACCTGGCAGCGGCGGGTGGTGTCGCCGGCGCAGGCTTCCTGTTCGATGCGACCGGCCTCGGCGTCGCGGGCCTGGGTGAAGGCCTGGCCTTCCAGGCCGGCCCCGGCAGCCTGCATCCGTTCGGTGACGTCGGTGATCTGGGTCAGGATCTCGGCGACCTGGCCGGGGCATTTCTTCTCCTCCGCGCGGGTGGCGGGCAGGAAGCCGGTGGCGCCGTAGTTCATCTCGGCGGTGGACAGGGCGGCGACGCAGGAAGCGACGCAGTGCTGGTTGGTCAGGATCAGCCCCTCGCCGGAGACGAAACCGGCGGAACAACCGGACAGGCGGACGGAGGCGAGGCGGACCTTGTCCAGCCAGGCCTGGTCGATGTTGGTCCCCAGGGCCGCATTGGCGCGGGCGATGGGGAAGTTGTCGAAGGTCCACATGCCTTCGTCGGCCGAGGCCGACGGGGCGGCGGCGAGGGTCAGGACGGCGGCGGCCAGGGCGGGGGTCAGGATGCGCATATCAATTCCTCTCCTTCCCCCCTTGCGGGGGAAGGTGGGCCGCGGAGCGGCTCGGATGGGGGGTACGCCGAAGCGCAACGGATGCCGCCAGCAAATCACCGGTCAGATCGGGAGTCACCCCTCATCCGTCACGCTCCGCGTGCCACCTTCTCCCGCAAGGGGAGAAGGAAGATCAGTCCACGCCCAGTTCGGCAAGTAGGCGGGGCTGGTCGTAGACGGTGCGCAGGGCCTCGGTGATAGCGGCGGTCGAGACCGTCACCGTCCGGTTCAGCGACCCGTCATAGCCATACGACCCGCCCAGCGAATGGATGTTGCCGTCGAAGGCCGCACCGATCACCTCGCCCTCGGCATTGATCACCGGCGAGCCGGAGTTGCCGCCGATGATGTCGTTGGTCGAGACGAAGTCGTAGACGGTCTCCTTGTTCACCCGATCCTCGGCGTCCAGGAAGCTCTGGGCCGCGTTGAACGGCTCGGCCCCGGTGGCACGCTCGTACAGGCCGCCGATATAGGTGAAGGGCGGCACGGTCACGCCGCGATATTCCCAGCCCTGAACCGTGCCGTAGGACAGGCGCAAGGAGAAGGTCGCGTCCGGGTATTGCTGGTCGCCATAGACGCCGAACCGGGCCTGGGCGATGCGTTCGGCGGCGCGGGCGGTGGGGGCCGCCACCTTGGCGTTCCACTCGGCGCGGACGGCGGCGGCGGAGTCATAGTTGCGCATGGCCAGATCGATCATCGGATCGTTCAGCGCCGTCAGCTGTTCCGGCGTCATGTCGATCGCGGCGACCCGATAGGCGGTCTCGTCCAGACGGGTGTTCTCGACCGCGCGTTCGGCCAGGCCCTCGGGGCTTTCGCGGCCCAGCAGGTTCTGGACGTTGGCGTTATCGACCGTGAGGTATTCGCGGGTCTTGGATAGCCAGAAGCCGAGACGGATTTCCTCCAGATCGGCCGAGATCGGCGTCTCCTCACCCAGCTGGGTGCGGGTGCGGGCCAGGGCGGCCTCGGTGAAGGTCGGGGCGCGCTCGCCCTCCGGCTTGGCCCGTTCCTTGGCGACGCCGACGATAGCGTTGGCAATGGCGTACAGGGTCGAACCGCCGCCGGCAGAGGTGCCAAGCTGGCGGTAGGGTACGGCCAGATCTTTGGCGGCGGTCTCGACGGCTTCCAGCTCGGTCCAGGGATCGCCGATCCGCTGCATCAGGGTCGGGTCGGCGGCGACGCGCTGGCGCAGCTCGGCCTCCTCGGCCTCCTTGCGCCCGAAGAAGGCGGGGTCGAGCAGGGCCTGGTGCTGGCCGTACCAGACCTTGAAGCTGTTCTCGAGGCCGAAGATCGGATCGACCGAGACCCGCTTGGCCTCCTCGTTCGTGGCCGCATAGGCCAGCAGACGGCCGCGCAGTTCCGAGCCCTGGATCAGTTGCAGCGGCAGCTGCTGGTCGCGCAGACGCTCCAGCTGGGCCACCGTCAGAAGACGCTGGGTCGAACCGGGATTGCCGGCCACGAAGGTCACGTCGCCCTCGGCGGGCGCGGCGGGGTTCCAGGTCAGGTGACCCGGCGTCGCGACCGGTTGGCCGTCCTCATAGGCGCGCAGGAAGGCGGCATCGAGCGCATAGCGGGGGAAGTTGAAATTGTCCGGGTCACCGCCGAAGAAGGCGGCCTGGATCTCGGGCGCCCAGGCCAGGCGCACGTCGTCGTATTTGCGGAACTTGTACAGGGCATAGCGGCCGCCGCGATAGAAGCTGATGACCTGGCAGGTCAGCTTGGGGTCCTCGGCGCAGCCTTCCTGCTGGATGGCCTGCTGGACCGCGCCGCGCGCCTGGACGAAGGCCGCCCCTTCCAGGCCCTCGCCGGCGGCCAGCACCCGGTCGGTGACGTCGGTGATGTCGGTCAGGATTTCGGCCGTCTGGCCGGCACACTGACGTTCTTCCTCGCGGGTGGCGGGCTTGAAGCCGTTGGCCACATAGTCCGTCTCGGCGGTCGACAGCTCCTGCACGCAGCTGACCACGCAGTGGTGGTTGGTCAGGATCAGTCCCTCGGGCGAGACGAAGCTGGCCGAACAGCCGTTCAGACGCACCGCAGCGCCCCGCACCTTGTCCAGCCAGGCCTGATCGATCCGGGTGCCGTATTTGTCGTTCACCACCTGGATCGGGAAATTGTCGAAGGTCCACATGCCTTCCTCGGCCTGGGCCGGGGTGGCCCCGATCGACATCAGGGCGCTGACGGCGCCCAGGGTGGCCAGGCTGGTGGTGAGACGAAGCGAACGAAGCATGCGATGGGCTCTCCCGGATCGGCGGCCGATGGTGCCGCGCTGTTATTCTGTAGCTACTCCCGGAAATCGCGGTGCGTCCAGCGCCATGCGCCGCGCCTTACCCCGATTTAACTTGGTCGGAACGGATACCGGCGTCACATACGGGACAAACCGGGGTTGTGATCTGTCCGATGTCGCTCGCACTGTCCACGCTGCTGTATGAGTGGCGGCGCTATATGGCCGCCGTGATGGCGCTCGCCCTGTCCGGCCTTCTGGTGCTGGCCATGACCGGAGTGTTCATCGGCATCGGCAAGGGGTTCACCGCCACGATCGAGCGGTCCAGCGCCGATGTGATCGTCATGCAGCCGGGGGCCAAGTCGCTGATGGGCGGGCCGTCCGGTGTGCCGCGGCGCTTCATTCCGCTGGTCTACAACAATCCCGAAGTGGTCGAGGTCCAGCCGCTGGACGGCGCGGGCGGCAGCTTCCAGTCCGTCAAGAACGTTGATCCGACGATGTCGCAGGCCGAACGTGCGCGTCAGGGTGCGCCGCGCCAGGAGTTCGTCCAGGCCTCGATCATCGACACCGCGCCGGGATCGGTGACCATTCCGACCGACTATTCGCCGGAACTGGTCGACGCCCTGCGCCAGCCCTATACGGTCGCGATCGACGAGACGGCGGTGACCAAGCTCGGCGTCAGGTTGGGCGAAAAGGCGCTCTACAACGGCCAGACCGTAACGGTGGTCGGCATCACGCGCGGCTATCCCAACATGATGCAGGCGACGGTGATCATGTCGCGCGACACCCTGCGGATGCTGGGCCAGGCGGACACCGGGCCGAGGGTCGGGCCGCTGATGGTCAAGTTGCAGGACCCCACCCAGTCCGAACGGGTCGCGACCGAACTGAATGCGTCCGGCAACGGCCAATGGAAGGCTTGGACGCGCCAGGAACTGGCCGACGCCAACCAGATGGCCATGTTCGAGGAAGGCATCCTCGTCATCATCGTCGGCGGCTGTGTCGTGCTGGGCACCATCATCGGCGTGGCCATCACCTGGCAGACGTTGCGCGGCGCCATCATGGCCAACATCAAGGAGTTCGCCTCCCTGCGCGCGCTCGGCGTCGGCATGGGCTCGCTGAACCGGATCGTGATGGAGCTCAGCTTCTGGGTCGGCTGCGTCGGCGTTCTGGCCGCTATCGTGCTGACCCTGGGCGTTCAGGCCCTCGCTCGTGCCGGAGCGGTGATCATCGCCCTCCCGCCCGCGCTCCTGCTCGTCGTCGGCATCGGCCTGGTCGTCATCGCCATGGCATCGGGCCTGCTATCGCTGGGCATCCTCAAGAAGAGCCAACCGGCGGACCTGCTGCGATGATGACGACCAAGGTTCACGGACAGCACGGCGACTTCGCCATCGAGGCCAGGGGGCTGGTCAAGCGGTTCAAGTCCGGCAAGGGCCATGTCGAGGTGCTGAAGGGCATCGATTTCGATGCCAGGCATGGCGACCTGACCATGGTCATGGGTCCGTCCGGTTCGGGCAAGTCGACCCTGATCGCGGCCCTGTCCGGCCTGTTGCGGCCCGAGAAGGGGCGAGTTGATACGCTCGACGTCGACGATCTGTGGAAGCTGTCGTCGGGCCGAATCGACAAGTTCCGTCTGGATCACTGCGGCTTCATCTTCCAGGGGTTCAACCTGTTCCCGGCCCTGACGGCCCTGCAGCAGGTCGAGACGGTGCTGAAGTTCCAGGGCCTGTCCAAGGCCCAGGCCAAGAAGCGCGCGACCGAGGCCCTGACCGAGGTCGGCCTGGGCCCGCGCCTGCACCAGCGGCCCTCGGCGCTGTCCGGCGGCGAGAAACAGCGCGTCGCCATCGCCCGCGCCCTGGCCAAGGACCCCAAGATCCTGTTCGCCGATGAACCCACCTCGGCGCTCGACGGCGAGAACGGCCAGGTGGTGATCCGCCTGCTGCGCCGTGCCGCGACCGAACACGGCGCCGCCGTGATCTGCGTGACGCACGACCCTCGGCTGGAAGCCTGGGCCGACCGGGTCATCCATATCGAGGACGGCGTCATCATCGACGACCAGCGCCGCACCCCCAACCCCGACGCCGTTCTGGCCTCGCACTAGACCCCGGACCGCCCCATGCCCGCCTTCCTCAAGAACAAATGGCTCTGGATCGGCATCCTGGCGGTGCTGATCGCGATCGGGGTCTTCGCCATGGTCCAGGGGGCCGGCGCGGCCAAGAGGGCCGAGGCCGAGAAGGCCGAGGCCAATCGCCCCGAAAGCCCCTATGCGGCCGTGGCCAACGGCCGGGTCGATGTCGAGGGCGGGCTGATCCAGGTCGCCGCCCGGCGCGGCGGCGTCGTCAGCGCGGTCTTGGTCCAGGAGGGCGACATGGTCACCGCCGGCCAGATCCTGGCCCGCCAGGAGGACGACGAGGCCCGCCTGGCCGTCCAGTCCGCCGCCGCCCAGGTGGCCCAGGCCGAGAGCCAGCTGGCCGCCATCCGCGTCGACATCAACACCGCCGAGCGCGAGCACCAGCGGCTGGAACAGCTGGTCGCCACCAATTTCGTCGCCGCCCAGCGCATGGACCAGGCCAAGGACACGATCGACATGGCCCGCGCCCGTCTGGGCTCACAGGTCGCGGCGGTCCAGACCGCCCGGGCCCAGCTGGAACAGGCCCGCTACAACCAGGAACTGACCGTCATCCGCGCGCCCACGGCGGGCCGGATCGTGCGCCGCTATGCCAATCCGGGCGCAGGGGCCTCGACCCTGAACGTCTCGACCATGTTCGATCTGGAGCCTGACGCCCCCCGCATCGTGCGCGCCGAGATCGTCGAGAGCGACATCCCCAACATCGCCGACCAGCAGGCCGTCGAGATCACCCCCGAGGGCGACCCGTCGAAGGTCTATATCGGTGCCGTCCTGCGCCGCGCCGCCGTGTTCGGGGCCCGGAAACTGGCGTCGGACGACCCGTCGCAACGCAGCGACGAACGGGTGGTCGAGGTGGTGGTGTCGGCTGGCGACGCGCCCCTGCTGATCGGCCAGCGCGTGCTGGTGAAATTTATGAAGCCGGGCCAGACCGCCGGCGCGACCCGCGAGGCGTCGGTCGGCGTGGGCCCGGACCGCTCGATGCAGACCCCGGCCGAGGCGGCCTGACGGTCGGCGGGATCAGTCCCCGCCGCCTCCGCCTCCGCCGCCGTCACCGCTGCCCCCACCGTCGGAGCCGCCGTCGCCCCAGTCGGCGGAGGACTTGCCGGACTTGCCGCTGCCGCCGTCTCCGCCGCCGTCGACGAAGACCGGCACGGTGCCGTCCGATCCGTCGCGGCGATCGGTCTTGCGGGCCGACGCGCCCCGGCCCCGCGCGTCCAGCACGAAGCCGACGACCAGCCCCGCGACCACGCCCAGCACCCCGCCCGCGACCGGATTGCCCAGCACGATCCCGATCACCACGCCGAAGATCAGCCCCAGCACCAGGCCGATGCCGATGAAACTGCGACCTTCCATGCGGACGCCTCCCTTGTTGATGGCTGTAACCTTAGCATCGCGCCGGACGGAATCAGCGCCTAAATAGGGACCATGAGCATGACCTCTCCCCGCCCCGTCCGCCTGGCCATCATCGGGTCCGGCCCCGCCGGCTGGACCGCCGCCATCTATGCCGCCCGGGCCAGCCTGAACCCGGTGATCATCGCCGGCATCCAGCCGGGCGGCCAGCTGACCATCACCACGGACGTGGAGAACTATCCCGGCTTCGCCGACGTCATCCAGGGCCCCTGGCTGATGGAGCAGATGCAGAAACAGGCCGAACACGTCGGCACCCAGGTGATCCACGACATTGTGGTGTCCGCCGATCTGTCGAAACGCCCGTTCCATCTGAAGCTGGACAGCGGCGCCGAACTGCTGGCCGAGACGGTGATCATCTCCACGGGTGCCCAGGCCAAATGGCTCGGACTGGACTCCGAGGCCGCCTATCAGGGTTTCGGCGTCTCGGCCTGCGCCACCTGCGACGGCTTCTTCTATCGCGGCAAGGCGGTCGTCGTCGTCGGCGGTGGCAACACCGCGGTCGAGGAGGCGCTGTTCCTGACCAATTTCGCGTCCAAGGTCACGGTGGTCCACCGCCGCGACGAATTCCGCGCCGAGAAGATCCTGCAGGACCGCCTGTTCGCCAATCCCAAGGTCGAGGTGGTCTGGAACCACGCGGTGGAGGAAGTCGTCGGCGTCGTGGACGGCATGGCCAGGAACGTGTCCGGCGTGCGCCTGAAAAGCACCCAGGACGGATCGACGCGGCAGGTGTCCGCCGACGGCGTCTTCATCGCCATCGGCCACGCCCCGTCATCGGAACTGTTCGCGGGCCAGTTGGAGACCAAACAGGGCGGCTATCTGGTCGTGAAGCCCGGCACCACCGCCACGGCGATCGAGGGCGTCTATGCCGCCGGCGACGTCACCGACGACGTCTATCGCCAGGCCGTCACCGCGGCCGGCATGGGCTGCATGGCCGCGCTGGAGGCCGTCCGGTTCTTGGCCGAGGTCGACCACGCCCGTGCCGGCGAGCCGATCTCGCACAAGGAAGCCGAGAAGATCGGGGTTTGGTGACCTGCTCACGATCGAGCTTGAAGGGTTTTCTCGGGTAGGTTACCGCTTGGCCGCAATCGCGGGGTGGCGACGATGACTCATGCTGGACTAAGTGCCGATACACAGGCGCTCATGGCGTTTGAATCTAACAAGAAATCTGCCGGTTTGGCTTATGTGCTTTGGTTCTTCACCGGGGGCTTGGGCGGCCACAGATTTTATCTTGGTCGCTCGGGTTCAGCAGCGTGCCAACTAATCTTTTCTGTTCTGGGATGGATTTTGATCCTCGCCGCCGGTCTGGGACTTCTGCTGCTTATCCCGCTGGGGATCTGGCTCATTGTGGATTTGTTCCTGATTCCGGGCATGGTCCAGGAACACAATAATCGCCTGATGCAACGGCTAAACGCTGCTCAACCGGCTCGCCCGAATAACACTGCGGATGAGCTGGCGAAGTTCGCCTCTCTTCGCGATCAAGGTGCGATCTCGGTCGAGGAGTATGAAGCCAAAAAGGCAAAGCTTCTTTCCTGAGCAGCGGCGCGTTTCGACACTTAATCCGAAGCCGCCGTCAGTTCCGCCACGTCCTCGTCAGAGAGCTCCAGCGTCGCCGCCGTCAGCGTGTCGGTCATTTGCTCGACCGAAGTCGCGCTGACGATGGGGGCGGTCACACCCGGCTGACGTAGCAGCCAGGCCAAGGACACCTGCGCCGGCGTCGCCTCGTTGCGGTCGGCCACGGCCTTGAGGGCGGCCAGGATACGGACGCCGCGTTCGTCGAACTTGTCCTTCAGCATGCCCTCACGCGCCGTGCCGGCGACCTGGTCCGCCGTCGCATATTTGCCGGTCAGGAACCCAGCCTCCAGGCTGAAATAGGTGATCACCCCCAGGCCTTCGGCCACCGCCAGGTCCTGCAGCGGCCCCTCAAAGGTCTTGCGGCTGTAGAGATTGTAGTGCGGCTGGACCGTCCGATACCGCGCCAGTCCCTCGCGGTCCGAAATGGCCAGGGCCTGGCGGACCTGATCGGCATCGTGGTTGGAGGTGCCGATGGCCCGCACCTTGCCGGCCCGGACCAGCCGGTCGAAGGCCTTCAGCGTCTCGTCCTGCGGTGTGTTCGGATCGGGCCAGTGCGACTGGTACAGGTCGATCACATCCGTCTGCAGCCGGCGCAGACTGTCCTCGACCGCCTTCTCGATCCAGGCGGCGGAGAGGTCGTTGTGGCCCTGGCCCATGTCGGAGCCGACCTTGGTGAGGATCAGGACGTCGTCGCGGCGGCCACGCGCCTTGATCCATTCGCCGATGATCGCCTCGCTCTCGCCGCCCTTGTTGCCGGGCACCCAGGACGAATAGACATCGGCCGTGTCGATCGCATCGAACCCGGCGTCGACGAAGGCATCCAGCAGGGCGAAGGAGGTCTCGCGGTCGGCGGTCCAGCCGAACACGTTTCCGCCGAATACCAGGGGGGCGGTGGACAGGCCGCTGTGGCCGAGGGGGCGCTTGTTCATGATCGGGCTCCTGCGCTTTCGGGGAGCCTTTCAGATCGGGTCCGAGCCCTCGATCCGCAACCGTCAGCCGAACAGTTGCAGCTCCGGCGGGGCGTATTCGACCGGCTGGCCGGTGCGGCGGCGCAGGGCATAATCGACCGCCGTCTGGACCGCGCGTTCGTCGGTCGGCTTGGACAGGACGCCGATGGTGCCGGCCACGCCCTGACGCACCATGCCGGGGTTGGCCGTCATGAACAGGACGGTGACGCCCAGCTCCTGGCCCAGCTCGCGGCCCAGGTCGATGCCGGTCGGGCCGTCAGACAGGTGGATGTCGACCAGCGCCAGATCGATCTGCGACCCGGCCACGGCCTGACGCGCGGCGCGGGCGTCCGCGACGGTGCCGACCACTATATGTCCCAAGTCCTCCAGCACGAAGCGGAGTTCCATGGCCACCAGGGCCTCGTCCTCGATGATCAGGATACGCGCGGTCATGGTCCTTTACCGGGTCGATGGCTGGATGAACGTCGGTCACTGTACCGAACGAAGCCAAACGGGGAATGAACGAAAAGGTTTCAGGCGGTCTTCAGCGCGGCCCTGCGACGAGACAGCGCGGTTTCGGGCAGGTCGGCCACGACGACCAAACCGTCCGGTTGCCACCTTCGTTCCAGCCGGCCGCCCAATTGGCTTTCGACCGAGACCGTGGCCAAGGACGATCCGAAGCCGGAGCGTGTGGGGGGTGCGGCGACCGGGGGTCCGCCCTGCTCGGTCCAGGTCAGGACGAACCGATCCTCCCGACTTTCGGTGGCCAGATGGACACGCCCGTCGGGTAGCGAAAGGGCCCCGTACTTGGCCGCATTGGTCGCCAGTTCGTGGAACAGAAGCGCCACGGAGGTCGCCGCCTGGTCGTCGAACACGGCGTCGTCGCCGGTGACCAGGACGCGCGGCCGTCCCGCGTCGTCGGCATAGGGCTGGAACAGGGCGGTCAGGAAGGCGTGCAGCGTCATGGTCCCGACCGTGGGCCGCGACACCTCGGTGTGCGGGCGCACGAACTCATGGGCCCGGGCCAGGGCTGCGATGCGGTTGCGCACGGCGGCGGCGAACACCTTGGCCTCGGGATGCTCGCGCGCCGACAGGGCGATCAGGGCCGAGACCACCGCGAAGATGTTCTTGATCCGGTGGCTCAGTTCCTGGCTCAGCAGGGCCTGGCCGGCCTCCAGTTTCTTGAGTTCGTCGATGTCGGTGCAGGTGCCGAACCAGCGGGTGATCCGCCCCTCGGCGTCCCGGATCGGCGTGGCCCGGCCCAGCACCCAGCGATACTGGCCCGAATGGTGCCGCAGGCGGTATTCGATCTCATAGAGGTCGCCGGTTTCCAGCGACCGCCGCCAGACGCCCCAAGCCCGGTCCTGATCCTCGGGATGGAACATGCCGTTCCAGCCCTCGCCGTCGGTCGAGCCGGACGGCACGCCGGTATATTCGTACCAGCGGGCGTTATAATAGTCGTGAAACCCGTTCGGCAGGGTGGACCAGACCATCTGGGGCATGGACTCGGCGATGGCCCGGAATTTGGCCTCGCTCTCGCCCAGGGCATCGACGGTGCGGGCCAGTTCGGTCTCGATGCTCTTGCGCGCGGTGATGTCGACGGCCACGCCGGGAAACCGCAGCGGTGCCCCGGCCTCGTCGCCATAGACCTGGCCCCGGGTGATCAGCCAGCGTTCGCGACCCCCGGCCAGCACGCGATATTCGCTCTCATAGGGGCCCAGGCTGGACATGGCCGCATCGATGTCGGCGGCGACGCGATCGGAATCCTCGGGATGGATGGCCGCGACGAAGGTTTCGATCGGTACCCCCTCGCGGGCCCGTTCGGGATCGATGCCGTACATCTCGGCGAAGCGGCGGTCCGCCACGACCCGGTTCTGCTCGATGTCCCAGTCCCAGGCGCCGACATAGTCGGAGGCCTGCAAGGCCCGGCTGGCCGCCTGTTCGGCCTCGCGGCAAGCCTTTAATGTGCGCCGCAGCTCCAGTTGGTCCATCACCTGACCGGCCAGGACCTCCAGCGTCGTGATCTGCAGCGGGGTCAGTTCGGCGGCGCGGGGCGCGACGTCATGGACGCACAGCGCCCCCAGCGGCAGGCCCTCCTTCGTCCTCAGCACTTGGCCGGCGTAGAAGCGCAGTCCGGGTTCTCCGCCGACGAAGGGATTGTCGGCGAAGCGCGGATCCTGTGTCGCATCCGGCACGACCAGGCGGTCGCCGTCGCCCTCGCGGATGGCCACGGCACAGAAGGAGGTTTCGATCGTGCCGCCGGTCATGCCGGTGCCGACCTCGGCCTTGAACCAGGCTCGGTCGGCGTCGATGAAATTCACTAGGGCGATCGGGGCCTCGAACACCTGAGCCAGCAGGCGGGCGATCCCGTCAAAGGCTGCCTCACGGGGCGTGTCGAGGATGTCATAGGCCTTCAGCGCGGCGATGCGCTCGGCCTCGGTCCAGATCTTGGAAATCGCTTCAGCCACGCATCGCCCCGGAGCCGGGTTCAGGCCCGTTCATTTCGCCAGAATGCGTAGCCGCGCAAAGTGTTGCAAGCCGCGCGGTCAGGCCGGCGGCTTGCCGACTTCCTCGACCTCCAGGCTCACCACGCCCGGCGTCGGGACGACGGTGGTGGCGGGAGCGGGTGGCGTCGGGGCGGGGGCCTCGAACGCCTTGAGGCGAGCGTTGATGGCGGCGATCTCGTCGGTCGTGGGCGTGCGGCGTCCGCCCAGGCTGGCCACGCCGACGACGCGGGTCTGGCCGTCGATCTCGACGGTGCGCAGCGCGCCGTCCGGTACGGGCTCGCCGGGCAGGCCGTCGGCGGCGGCCTCCAGTTTCGCCTGCATCAGGCGCGGACGGGCGAAACGGGCTTCGTCGATGCGGGGCTCGGTTGCGGCATAGGCCTGGCGGAAGGCGGCGCTTTCGCCATAGACGCCCTTCCAGCGATAGAAGATGTGGGCTCCGATCTGGGTGATCTTGTTCAGGGTCGGCGACCACCACGGATGGACATAGTCGGCGTGATAGTGGGTGGCGGTGCCCACCTCGGTGGCGACATGGCCGGCCAGGGCGCGTTCGGCGACCTTGGCCGCGCGGTCCCAGGCCCAGCCCACCGGAGCCTGGGACAGGGCGCCGTCGCAAGTGAAGCTGAACTGGCAGCCTGTGTTGCGCTCGGCCCCCTGGAACACGACGCCGCAGATCGAGGCCGGATAGTTCGGATCGCGCACGCGGTTCAGCACCACCTGGGCCACCGCCTCCTGGCCGTCGGTCGGCTCAAGGGCCGCCTCGAAATAGACCGCCTGGGTCAGGCAGCGCAGCCCGCGCCGACGGTCCGCTTCGCTGGCCGGCTTGAACGCGAACGGGCGGGCGGGGTGCAGCGCGCCCAGCGCCACCGGCATGGCCGCATTGGCCTTCTGCGCATCCAGACCGGACGTGCCCAGGTCCAGGCTCGGCTTGCCGCCGAGTGTCAGAGTCTCCCAGCCCGGCGTCAGGCCGTACAGGGCCGGGTCGGTCAGGCCCGGGTCATGCCGCGCGGCGATCGCGCGCTGGGACGGATCCAGCTTGGCCAGCAGGGCCAGGAACCCCGTCTCGGTCAGGTCGCCACCCGTGGTCCGCGCCACCGCCTCGGCGGTGCGGTCCGCGTCCGAACGGGTCGTGGAACCGGCGGCCATGGCCACGCCCAGGGCCGCGACGAGCGCCGGCGCGGCGGCGGCGAGGTGCCGTCGCTGTCGCTTTATCGCTGTCCACTGGGCCTTCATGGCGTCGAATCTAGTCCTTCTCTCGCAAAAGGCGAAGGCCGGGCTTTGCCCGACCTTCTGGGCCCTTTTCGGGCCGCCATCTCACTGTTCGGTAAGCGTTAGCGCCCGCCGAGGGTCGATCGCAGCATCCAGGCGAATTTCTCGTGCGCGCCCAGACGTTGCGTCAAAAGGTCCACCGTCGCCTCGTCGGAGGCTTCGTCGGCCACTTCGATCGCGGCGCGGGCGGTGGCGATCAGGGTCTCGTGGTCCTTCATCAGTTCCTTCAGCATGTCGTCGGCCGCCTTCTCGGGATCGCCGTCCTTGATCGAGGTCAAGTTGGCGAAGGTCGCATGGCCCTGGGGCGCGACCTCACCCAGCGCCCGGATGCGTTCGGCGATATCGTCCAGCGCCGCCCACATGTCCTGGTACTGCTGCTCCAACAGATTGTGATAGCTGAAGAATTCCGGCCCGCGCACGTTCCAGTGATAGCCGTGGGTCTTCATATAGACGGCGAAACTGTCGGCCAGCACCTTGGTCAGCTCCTGGGCCACGTCCTTGCGCTCGGCCTTGGTGAAACCTGTGTCGATGGTGGCGGTCATGCTTGCTCCTGGGTGGCGATCGTCGATAGTGGATGTGGGGGCCGGGGCGTCGGGGCCGCCAGGGTCGCGCGCCATCGCGGGGCCCTGACGGCAGGGCAACGTCGCAGGGCCGAAAGCGTTGCCGGTTTTTTCCCGGCGCACGAGGACTGTATGGGCGTTCTGGGGTCCGGTCGGCGGTGGGTGGCGAGGGGGTTGCGGTCGGCGCTGGCCCGGCTCGACCCGACGCCGTCGCCCATGCCGATGCTGGCGGCCGAACTGGCCGCCATGTTCGCCCAGGCCGCGACCGGCATCGTCCGCTCGGACCTGGAGGGCCGGATCGTCAATGCCAATGCCCGGTTCTGCGAGATGCTGGGCCGGCCGGCGTCGGAGCTGATCGGCCGGCACACGTCCGAATTAACCCATCCCAACGATGTCGCGGCATCAGAGGCCTTCATAGAGACCACGCGGACCGCCAGCGACGAACGGCAGCTTCGAAAGCGGTATGTCCGACCTGACGGCGGGGTGACCTGGGCCCTGCTCAGCGTACGGACCCTGCGCGACCCCTCGGGCCTTGGCTATGGTTTCATGACCGTGGCCGTCGATACCACCGCCGAGGCCATGGCCGCCCGCGATCTCAGCGAGAGCGAGGAACGGTTCCGCCTGATGGCCGATACCGCCCCATCGCCGGTCTGGCTGACCGACGCCGAAGGCGCGGTGGAGTTCGTCAACGCCGCCCTGGTCGAATTCTATGGACGGCCCGCAGGACAGATCCTGGGCCACGTCTGGAAACAGGCCATCCATCCCGACGATACCGCCGACGTCGCCGCCGCCCAGGCCGCCGCCCGGCCGTACCGGAAACCCTACGGCTTCGAATGCCGGTTTCAGCGCGCCGACGGGGCCTGGCGCTGGATGCGGGTCTCGGTCAATCCGCGCTTCGACGGCGACGGTAGGTTCCGCGGCTATGTCGGCCTGTCGTTCGACGTGACCGAAAGCCGTGACGCTTTCGACCGGTTGGCCGAGAGTGAACAGCGGTTCCGCGCCGTGGCCGACACCGCGCCCGTCCTGATCTGGGTGACCCGCGCGGACCGCACGCGCGAATTCGTCAACCAGGCCTATGTCGCCTATATGGGCGGCGATTACGAAACCGTCCGTGACGCCGACTGGCGCGCCTATATCCACCCGGACGACCAGGCCCGGCTGGTGGCCGAATCCGTGGCCGGAGAGGCGACACGCGAACCCTTCTCTCTGGAGGCCCGCTATCTGCGCCACGACGGTGAATACCGCTTGCTGAAATCCTTCTCGCGCCCCCGCCTGGGGCCGGACGGGTCGATTGCCGGCTTCGTCGGCGTGGCCTTCGACGTGACGGAGCTTCGCGAGACCAACGCCCGGCTGGCGGCCCTGGCGGCCGAGCGCGACGCGATCCTGAACCAGCTGGCCGAAGGGGTCATCGTCACCGACACCGAGGGCCGGATCATCTTCGTCAATGCGGCGGCGACCAAGGCCCATGGCGTCAGCCGGCTGGACGTCGGGCCGGGTGACTACAGTCAGGCCTACAGCCTGTTCACCGACGACGGCCAGCCCTATCCGCCCGAGGACCTGCCCCTGGCCCGCGCCGTGCGCGACGGGGCGACGATCACCGACGCCCGCTGGCGCATCCGCCGCCCGGACGGCAGCGAGGTCATAGCCGTCGGCAACGCCCGGCCCCTGCTGGACGACCAGGGGCGCTCGATGGGGGCGGTCCTGACCCTGCGCGACGAGACGGCCCGCATTCAGGCGGAACGGCTGCTGGCCGAGTCCGAATCCCGCTTCCGCACCGTGGCCGACAGCGCCCCGGCCTTCATCTGGATGACCGACCCCCAGACCCGCGTGGTCTTCGCCAACGCCCGTTATCAGACGGTATTCGGGGTCGAGACCGGGGCCCTGATGGGCGGTCGCTGGCTGAAGCGGGCTCACCCCGACGACATCCAGGCCTTCACCGAGACCTTCCTGGCCGCCGCGCGTGACCACGCCCGGTTCGAAGGCCTGTTGCGCGTCGAGCATCCGACCCTGGGCTGGCGCTGGCTGCGGGCCGAGGGCATTCCCCGGTTCGATGCGGCGGGGGAGTTCCAGGGCTATGTCGGAGCCAGCCTGGACGTGACCGACGCCCGCCGGGCCGAACAGGACCTGCAGCGGGTCAATGAACTGCTCGAGGAACGGGTCTCCGAAGCCCTTGCCGAAAAGGCCAAGGCCGAGGCCGATCTGATGCATGCCCAGCGGATGGAGGCCGTCGGACGGCTGACCGGCGGGGTGGCCCACGATTTCAACAATCTGCTGACGGTCGTAATCGGGGCGCTGGATCTGATCCTGCGCTCGCCGGACGATGCGGCCCGGCGCAAGAAGCTGGGCGAGGCGGCGCTGTCGGCGGCGCGGCGCGGCGAGCGGCTGACGCACCAGCTGCTGGCCTTCTCGCGGCGTCAGGCCCTGCGGCCCGAGGCGGTCGATCTGAACGCCCTGATCCGCGAGAGCGAACCCCTGCTGCGCCGCGCCGTCGGCGAGGCGATCGAATTCCGGCTGAAACTCCGGCGCGGCGGGGTTCGGGTCAGCGTCGATCCGGCCCAGTTCGAGGCCGCCCTGCTGAACCTGATCGTCAATGCCCGCGACGCCCTGGGCGACACGGGTCGGATCGGCGTCGAGACGATGCAATGCGCGGTCGAGGCTGGTCAGGTGCGCGAGCTGGAGGCCGGCGACTATGTCTGCGTCACCGTGACCGACGACGGCACCGGCATGGACGAGACGACCCAAGGTCGGGTGTTCGAACCCTTCTTCACCACCAAGGCGGTGGGCAAGGGTACCGGGCTGGGCCTCAGCCAGGTCTATGGTTTCGCGCGCCAGAGCGGGGGCGGGGTCCATATCGCCTCCTCGCCGGGCGCAGGGACGGCCATCACCCTGTATCTGCCGCCGCTGCCGGCCGATCAGGCGCTCGCGCCCGTCACGACGCGGCGCGAAGGGATCGAGGCCTCGCGCGACCGCCGCGTCCTGCTGGTCGAGGACGATCCGGGCGTCTCGGCCATCGCGGTCGAGCTGCTGGAGGGGCTGGGCTATGCGGTCGAGGCGGTCGAGAGCGGGCCCGCCGCCCTGGAGGCCCTTGCCCTGGGCGGGTTCGACGCCATGCTGTCGGACGTGGTCATGCCCGGCGGAATGAGCGGCATCGAGCTGGCGCGGCTGGCCGGTCGGCACTATCCGGCCCTGCCGATCGCCCTGACCTCGGGCTATGCAGGCGACGACGTGGACGCGGCCCTGGCCGATGCGCCGTGGCCATTCCTGCGCAAACCCTATTCGCGCGATCAGCTGCGCGACACGATGGACGCCCTGACGGCCTGAGCCGCCCGCCGTCGATCAGCGTTGCCGGGCCTTACGCGCGGCATAGCGGGCGTCGCGCGCCGCCTTCTGTTCTTCCTTGGACAGCTGCTTGCGCTCCTTGCGGGCGGCACGTTTCTCGGCGTCGATCGCTTCCTGTGACTGGCGTTCGGCCTCCAGACGGGCGGCTTCCTTGGCGGCCTTTTCGCGGCGCGCCTCGGCCTTGGCCAATTCGTGCTGCTGGCGCAGGGCTTCCTTTTCCGCCTCGCGCTTGGCGGCCAGTTTTTCGAACTCGGGATCGGGCGCAGCCGGCTTGGGCTTGAACTTGGCGAGCAGGGCCTTTTTGGCCTCCTGCTGGGCCGACAGACGATCGGTGAAGCCGGTTTGTTTCAGATCTCTCATGCGAGCGGTCGCGGGTCCTTTAGGCGTGAGGTCGAGGAATCGACGGAGGGTTCAAGGCGTGGGTCGCCACCCCGGCGCGCCTGAGCCCGCCATGCGCGATGCCCAAATCGCAATCCCGCCCGAAAAGCAAGGCCGGGACGCACAAGAAAGCCAGCGCGGCGGTCATATAGGGAGCCGCCGTGTCGATGGTAAGGCGGTCGGGGCGACCGTCGGTCGGTCGCCCGCGTTCTTAGCGAGGCTTCTGGGCCTGGCCGACGGCGGTGCCGGCGGCGCCCCCCACGGCCGCCCCGACCGGTCCGCCGACCACGGCCCCGGCGATGGCGCCGGTCGCGGCCTTCTGTTTGATGGTCTGACCACAGCCGGTCAGGGCCAGGGCCGCGACGGTCAGGGATGTGGCGACGATGATGCGACGCATCGCGAATCCTCCGGTGAATGGTGACGCTTGAACGCCGATCCGGCTGCGACAGTTCCGCGCAATTCTCGACTCATCCGTCCACAGATCAATGCCGGAAACGAATACAATGTCCGTCTCGCGGTGGTGGCTTCGGTCAACACCGTAAAGCAGATGTCGTCGCGTCCCGAACTGATCTCTCATGTATAAAGACGATAAGCTCACGCGCTGATTTCAGCAGAAGCCAGGATCGATATCGCCGATCTTGTCCAGAGGTTCGATCATGCTGCACTGCACTCGAATCTTGCGAATCAGCCCCATTCCGAACACAAATCGGTGGCTAAAGGCCCGTGCCCGACGGTCGGCCGCATGCCCACCGTCGGTTTTTCCGTGATCCGCGCCCCCTGGGGCCGCCGATCGCGTGAGGACTTCAAGGGGCTGCCTATTGGCCCTGCCGTACAGGATTGAGAGTTTGTCTGACGCCTCGCCGGATCGCGTGTCGCGCGCCATCGACCGTTTCGCCCGCCTGACCCCCCGCACCCTCGCGGTCGTGGCCGGGGGCGCGGCCACGGTCGTCGTCTGTGCCGCCTGGACAGGTGGCACCCTGGCCCGACAGGCCGAGGTCCGCATCCAGGCCGAACGCATCCAGGCCGCGTCCGCCGCCGGCTTCACCGAGGAAGCCCTGGCCGCCGCCGCCGGCGGTCTGGACGACAGCGCCCTGGCCATCGCCCGGCGTCACGATCCCTATACCGTCGCCGGCTCGGCCCGCCGCGACCGCCAGGCCGAGTTGATGGAGGCCCGTCTGGAACAGCTGCGCGATGCGCCGGCCCGGTCCGACCTGCGCCGCACCGGACTGAACAACGTCGATCCCGCCGCTCCGTTCCGCCTCGGCAGTTCGCTGGACGCCTCGCGCGACCTGGAATGCCTGACCCAGGCCGCCTATTACGAGGCCCGCGGCGAAGGCCGCGACGGCATGCGCGCCGTGACCCAGGTGATCCTGAACCGCGTGCGCCACTCGGCCTTCCCCAAGACCGTCTGCGGCGTCGTCTATCAGGGTGCCAACCGCCGTACCGGCTGTCAGTTCAGCTTCACCTGCAACGGCTCGATGCGCGGCAACGTCAATCGCGCCGCCTGGAACCGGGCCCGCGACGTGGCCTCCCAGGCCCTGTCGGGTCAGGTCTATTCGGCCGTCGGCAACGCCACCCATTTCCACACCACCGCCGTCTCACCGCGCTGGCGCCATTCGCTGGTCCGGGTCAACCAGGTCGGCAGCCACCTGTTCTATCGCTTCGGCGGCCGTTCGGGATCGAGCAGTTCGTTCCGCTACGAACCCCGCCCGTCGGGCGAGGCCGACGCCGCCCCGCGCCTGATGCAGGCCAGCCTGGACCCCACCACCCCGATCCGCCAGGCCGGCCAGGCCATCGCCTACACCGCCCTGCTGGCCCAGGAAGGCCGCACGGTCGAAGAGGCCGCCCCGCGCCCCGAAGCCGCTCCGACCCCAGCCCCGGCTCCCAAGATCGAGATCGCCCCGGCCCCCGTCGAAGCGGCTGCCGAGACCGCCACCCCTGCCGTCTGATCGTCCGGCGGGCGTTCAGCGCCCGCCGACGACGTCCAGCCCGATGTCCAGCGACGGCGCGGAATGGGTCAGCGCCCCCACCGAGATGACGTCCACCCCTGTCTCGGCGATGCCCCGCACGGTGTCCAACGACACCCCACCCGAAGCCTCCAGCACCACCCGGCCCGCCACCCGCGCCACGGCGGTCCGTAGGTCGTCCAGGCCGAAGTTGTCCAGCATGATCACATCCGGCCGCTCGGCCAGGGCTTCATCCAGTTGATCCAGCCCATCCACCTCGACCTCGACCTTCATCAGGTGCCCCGCCGCCGCCTTCGCCCGGCGGACGGCCTCTCCGACCCCGCCGCCGACGGCGATATGGTTGTCCTTGATCAGGATCGCGTCATCCAGCCCGAACCGATGGTTGACCCCCCCGCCGCAGGCCACCGCATGCTTCTCCAGCGCCCGCAGCCCCGGCGTGGTCTTGCGCGTATCCGCGATCCGCGCGCCCGTCCTCTCGACCGCCTTCACATAGGCCGCCGTCAGGGTCGCGATCCCGCTCAGCCGCCCCAGCAGGTTCAGCGCCGTCCGTTCCGCCGCCAGGAACGCCCGCGCCCCCGCCTCGACCTCGGCCAGCACCGCCCCGGCCGCGAACTCCTCGCCATCGCGCACCCGCACCGCCACCTCGGCCTGCGGGTCCATCGCCCGCACGGCCAGCCGCACACAGTCGATCCCGGCCAGCGTCCCTGCCTTGCGTGCCGCGAACACCGCCCGCATCCGCGCGCCCTCGGGAATACAGGCCTGCGCCGTCACATCCCCCACCCGGCCCAGGTCCTCGGCCAGGGCCAGCCGCACGACCGGCTCGATCAGATTGTCAGGAAGCCGGCGGATCACAGCGACCGGAACACGTCGTCCAGGGTAATCGCGATCCGCGGAGCGAACAGCGGGCTGATCGCGCCCTCGGTCACGGTGTATGCCTCCCCCCAGGTCCCGCCAGCCTGGGGCTCGCGGTGGACGTGGATCGAACGGCTGAGAGGCTCGATGATCCAGAGCTCGGGGATGCCCGCCCGCGCATACATCGGACGTTTGAGCGACTGATCGGCCTTGAACGTCGTCACCGCCACCTTGACCACGAGGACCGTGTCTTCGGCCAGATAGTATTTCTGTCCCTTGGCCCGACGCGCGACGAATACATCCGGCTCGGGCGCGCTGTGGTTCCCGATGCGCAAGGTCGATTGTGACCCGACCCGAAGCTCCCCTGGCCTCGGGGCACCGAGCGACTCTCTGAGCCGGAAGGCCAGGTCGAGAATGACATCGGAATGATCCGCGCCGGGTGGAGCCATCTGGATCAACGTCCCTTCGATCAGTTCGACCCGGCCCTCCCGGTCGTCGAACCGGCCGATCTCCTCCAGCTTCTCGAACTGATCGAAATTGAACAGGAACGAGGGAATGCCCTCGTCCTCGACCCCGGGGCCATGGGACGCGCTGGTCATGGCCGGCATCATGCCTCAACCGCCATGCGCTGCAAAGCCGGTGCAACCCTGGGTAAACCCCGCCGCGTATGGTGTGCCACCGCCGCTGTCTTGGGGAAGTCGGCCCGCCAATGTCCGCCCCGGCTCTCGCGCCGCGCTATTGCCGCCTCGGCGATCAACCGCGCCGTGACCAGTGGCAGCGCCGCACCACGCATCGCCTCCAGCCGATCGATCAGCGCGATCAGGGCCGTCAGGCCCGCCGCGTCCCGCACGACCCCGGCCCAGGCGCTCATCGCCTGTCGCAAGTCAGTCAAGGTCTCGAACGGCAAGTCTCCGACAACGTCTCCCGAAATGATCGGCCCTTCGCCGAGGGCTTCGCTCGCCGCCGCCCGCCCGGTCCGTCGGCCGAACGCCGCCGCTTCCAGCAGGGAGTTGGACGCCAGCCGGTTCGCCCCATGCACGCCCGTCGCCGCGCACTCACCGACGGCAAACAGACCCAGCACGCTGGTCCGCCCATCCGGATCGGCCGCGATCCCGCCCATGTGATAGTGCGCCGCCGCCGCCACCGGGATCGGGCGCTCGCGCGGGTCCAGCCCGGCCCGCATACAGGCCGCGAACACCGCCGGAAAAGCGTGCGGGAACTCGGCCCCGATGGCCGACCGGGCGTCCAGAAATGCCCCGCGTCCTTCTGCCCGTGCGGCATGGACCGCCCGTGCCACTACGTCGCGAGGCGCCAGGTCGGCGTCGTCCGTCTGGCCGAGCAAAAATTGCCCCTCGCCGTCGATCAGCCGCGCGCCTTCACCCCTCAGGGCTTCGGTCGCCAAAGGCATGGGGTCCAGACCGACATCGATGGCGGTCGGATGAAATTGCACGAACTCCGGGTCCAGCACCTCGGCCCCCGCCCGATAGGCCGCGGCCAGACCCTCGCCCAGCAGGGCCACGGGCGTCGTGGTCTGGGCGAACAGCCCGCCCGCCCCGCCGGTCGCCAGCACCACCGCCGACGCCAGCACCTGGACCCGGCGTCCGCCGCGCTCAATCACCGCGCCCCGGACCCGCCCCGACGCATCCTGGACCAGGGCCCGCAGCCGGGCGTCTTCCCACACCGTCACATGCGGCGCGGCCCGGACCGAGGTCACGAGCGCGCTCAGGATCGCCTTGCCCGCGCCGTCGCCGCCGACCCGCGCCACTCGCGCGCGCGAATGGGCCGCTTCCAGACTGACCGCGAACCCGCCCTCGGCGTCGCGGTCGAACGGCGCGCCCAGCCCGGCCAGCCATTCGACCGTCGCCCGGCCTTCCTCGGTTAAGGTGCGGGTCGCCTCGGCCTCGACCAGCCCGGCACCGGCGACCACCGTATCGGCCGCATGCAAGGCGGGCGCATCGTCCGCCGACAGAGCCGCCGCCACCCCGCCCTGAGCCCAGGCGCTGGACGCCGCCTGCAGCAGCGGCGCGGGGCTGATCAGCAGAACCTTCGCCGGTTCGGCCGCCAGCGCCGCCGACAGGCCCGCCAGGCCCCCGCCGACGATCAACGGACCGTCATGGACGATCCGGCTCATCGCTCGATCCCGATGAAGCGAGCGCCGATGTCGATGGCGCCAGGCAGCGACCCTTCGGCCAGCGGCAGCAAAACCCCGACCCCCGCCGCCGCACAGGCCGCGCCGGTCACCAGGAACAGGCCCAGGCTCTGGCCCGCCTGGGGCCAGGTCAGCCGGCCCCCCGGCGGACGCCACGCCCCGGCCCGCAGATGGCCCAAGAGGGCGATGCCCAGGAACACCGCCAGGATGAACCGCCCGGTCGTCACGCCCCACCACACCACCAGCGCCCCGATCGCGATCAGGGCCACCTTCTCCAGCATCGGATCGACCCGGGCCAGCACCGGCCCCAAGGCCTTGGATCCGTCCAGCGGGGGCGCGGGGGCCAGGTTGATCAGATTGATCATGGCCACCAGAAAGGCCCCGATCATCCACTCCGCCTCGCCGGTCGCCATCCAGACGGCGACCAGGGGGATCATGGCCAGAAGGCCGAACGCCGGCCCGGCCAGGGCGACCAGCACCCCGTCCCACTCATTCCTGGGATTGCGCTGACCCTTGGCCAGTCCGCCCAGGAACGGAATGATGTAGATCCGCGCCGGCCCCATCCCCAGCCGGTTCATCGCCAGCACATGGCCGTATTCGTGCACGAACAGGCCGAAGATGGCCGAGGCCGCCACGATCAGACTGCCCGAGAACCACCAGATCAGCCCGCCCAGCAGCAGCGTCGAAATCACCGCCCAGACCGGGTTCTGCCCCTTGTCCTCGACCTCGACCGGACGGCGGTCGGGCTCGGCCTGGACCGGACGCGCAGAGGCGACTGTCGGCACGGTTCGGCCGTCTCGCGACCCCCAGGGTCCGGTCTCGCTCATCAGATCAGTTCCACATCGACATGGTGCCGGGCCTTGAACAGGTCGTAACGCGCGGGGATCGGCGGCGGCGGCAGATCGACCATCCGCTGCACGGCCAGCCGCGCCCGCTCGGCCATCTCGTCCGGTACCGTCACCTCGAACTGCATGTTGACCAGACAGTCGCGGATGTTCCGCAGCTTGATCCGCTGCATATAGGGACACAGGTTGCAGGGCCCGATGAACTGCACCCCCTCGACATCGCCGGCGATGTTGGACGCCATCGAGCATTCGGTGATCAACACCACCTGTTTCGGCTTTTTCGCTGTCACATAGTCCGTCATCGCCGCCGTCGATCCGGCGAAGTCCGAGGCCGCCAGAACGTCCTCCGGGCATTCGGGGTGGGCCAGAATCTCAGCCCCCGGATAGGCCGCCCGCATCTCGGCGATGTCCTCGCCGGTGAACCGCTCATGCACCTCGCAGCGGCCCTTCCAGGCGATGATCCCGACCGTGGTCTGGGCCGCGACGTTCCTTGCCAGGAACTCGTCGGGGATCAGGATCACCCGATCCACGCCCCATGCCTTCGCCGCCCATTCCACCACCTGCACGGCGTTGGCCGAGGTGCAGCAGATGTCGGTCTCTGCCTTCACATCGGCCGTCGTATTCACATAGGTCACCACCGGCAGGCCCGGATAGCGCTGCTTGATCAGCCGCACGTCCGCCCCGGTGATCGAGGCCGCCAGCGAACACCCGGCCTTCAGGTCGGGGATCAGTACCGTCTTGTCGGGCGACAGGATTTTCGAGGTCTCGGCCATGAAATGCACGCCGGCCTGGACGATCACCCTGGCATCCGACCGCGCGGCTTCCTTGGCCAGGCCCAGGCTGTCGCCGACATAATCGCCGACCCCGTGAAAGATGTCGGGCGTCATATAGTTGTGCGCCAGGATCACCGCATCGCGCTCGCGTTTCAGCGTATTGATCTCGCTGATCAGCCGGGCCTGGACCGGCCATTCCATCGGGGTGACGAAATCCTTGACCTTGGCCCAGACCGGTGCGGTCTCGTCCGCCACCGCCCTGGACAATCCGAACGTCCCGTCCGCCATCTCGGCCGTCTCCCTGGCGGACCGCGCCGCCGCCGACTTATGCTCACTTTTAGCATAAGTCCCGACAAAGATAGTCCGACCGGTGACGAACGCAAGGTCGCGCCGGTCAATCCCCGAACGACGGCGCGACGCTAAAGCTTGGGAAACCCTTGTCTGCGAGGGTACGGCATCCGTTCGAGACCTGCATGACCCTGCGCCTCTCCGCCCTCATTGCCCTGGTGGCGATCCTGCTGCCCGGCCTCGCCCTGGCGGCTCAGGAACGCGACCCCGTGGCCCTGGCCCAAGCGGTCGAGACCCGCGCCGCCGCCACCGATTTCAAGGCTCTGGAGGCCTTTGGACGCGCCGCCATGGCCAAGCCGGGTCGGGAGAGCCTGAACCGGCTGTACCACGTCACCTGGACCCTTCTGAACCAGGGTGAGTTCGATCAGGCCGCCTTCTGGAACAAGCGGCTCACCGACGCGGCGAGCGCCCAGGGCGACGCCCGCTATATGAAGATCGCCCACCTCAACGACCTGACGATCCGTTACGACACCGGCGAGACGGCCGCGGCCGAGGAGATGGCCCTGATCGCCCGCACCGAGAGCGACTGGTTCGTCAAGGCCCACGCCACCCGCATCCACGCCCTGGCCCTGATGGACCAGGACCGGATCGGCGACGGTCTGAAGCTGCTCAGCGACGCCGACGCCCTGGTGCCCGAAGATTCGCCGTTCGCCGACACCGCGCGCGCCGGCCTGTGGGAGATGACTGGCATCGGCCTGATGAAGCTCAACGACATCCGCGGCGCTACCGCCGCCTTCAGCCGGTTCGAGCTCGACTACACCAACCCCGCCTATCCGCGGCCCGACTTCGACGCCATCTACAACCTGACCCGGCTGTCGGTTCAGGTCGGCGACCAGGCGACGGCCGAACGGCTGTGGGTCATCCATCACCGCCTGTCGCGGCGCAGCGGGCTGGAAAGCCTGATGGTCTATGACGCGCGGCTGTGCGCCATGGTGGCAGAGGCCGGCCGCCGGCCCGCCGATGTCCTGGCCTGTCTGGCCCCCTATGGCGAGACCCTGGGGGCCGCCGACTTCCTGGCCCCGATGATCCTGCCCGCCCGCGCCATCGCCCGGGCCCAGACCGGCGACGTGGCCGGGGCGCAGCGGGACCTGGCCATGATTCGCCGGCGCCTGGCCGCCGACGAATTCCGCGAGGAGGGGGTGTCCCAGGTACCCCATGTCGAGGCCGAGATTCTGCACGCCCAGGGCCGGTCGCGCGAAGCCTATGAACTGTTCCGTGCCCACAGCGAGGACGAGACCACCCTGGCCGCCCAGCGTTTCTCGGGCGGGATCGGCCAGGTCACCGGCGACATGGAGGCCCAGCTGACCGAGCGCCGGCGTCAGCTGGAGACCATCAAGGCCAATGCCGTGCTCCAGCACGACATGATCGCGGCCCAGCGCTGGGTCGTCGGCATCGCGGTGCTGTTTCTGTTCAGCGCCGCAGGCTTCGTCTTCCGGCAATGGCGGCTATCCCGAAAGTTGCGCATCGCCCGCCGCCGGGCCGAGGACGCCAGCCGCGCCAAGTCCGAATTCCTGGCCAATATGAGCCATGAGATCCGCACGCCCCTGAACGGCGTCGTGGCCATGGCCGACGCCCTGTCGCGCCGCACTCTGGCACCCGCCGAACGAGACATGGTCTCGATCATCCGCTCGTCCGGCACGACGCTGGAGCGGCTGCTGTCCGACATCCTGGACAGTGCCAAGATCGAGGCGGGCCAGATCAGCGTCGAGACCGCCCCCTTCCACCTCGGCGACGCGGTGCGCGAGATCGTCGCCCTGTGGCGTCCCCGCGCCGAGGATAAGGGCGTGCGGCTGGAGGTCGGATTCGACCCGGCGCTGGAGATGATCGCCGTCGGCGACGTGGTCCGGGTGCGCCAGGTCCTGGCCAATCTGGTCAGCAACGCCCTCAAGTTCACGACTGAGGGCCAGGTCTCCCTGGTCGTGGCCCCCACGCCCGACGGCTTGGTCCGCTTCACCGTATCCGACACCGGCGAAGGCTTCGACGCCGAACAGCGGGCCCGCATCTTCGGCCGGTTCCATCAGGCCGACGGCTCGATAACGCGCCGGTTCGGCGGCACCGGCCTGGGCCTGGCCATCTCGCGCGATCTGGCCCAGTTGATGGGCGGCCATCTGGACTGCCACGCCGTGCCGGGCGAGGGCGCGACCTTCTGGTTCGAGATTCCTCTGCTGCCCGCGCCCGCCGACGCCGTGGTCGATCGCGCTACGCCCGCGGCCGCCCTGGAAGAACCGGAGGGCCTGCGCATCCTTCTGGCCGACGACCATCCGGCCAACCGCAAAGTCATCGAGGTCCTGCTGGCTTCGGCCGACGTCACCCTGATCCCGGTCGAGAATGGACAGGAGGCGGTCGACGCCTTCCGCGCCGGCGGTATCGACCTGGTGCTGATGGACATGCAGATGCCGGTCATGGACGGCCTGGCCGCCACCGCCGAAATCCGCCGGCTGGAGACGGAGGGCGACCTCGCCCGCACCCCCATCCTGATGCTGACCGCCAACGCCATGGCCGAACACGTCGAGGCCGGCCGTCTGGCCGGTGCCGACGGCCACCTCGCCAAGCCCATCACCACCGCGACCCTGTTCGACGCGATCGGCCGCGTGCTGGGCCAGGGCGAGAACGCTCAGGCGGCGTGAGCTCGGGCCTCGTGCGCCAGCAGCCACCGCTTGCGCTCGATCCCGCCCGCATAGCCGGTCAGCGTCCCATTGGCCCCGATCACCCGATGGCAAGGCACGATGACCCCCACCGGATTCGAGCCGTTGGCCAGTCCCACGGCCCGCATCGCCTTCGGTCGCCCCACCGCCACCGCCAGCTGGCCGTAACTGCGCGTCTCGCCCGGCGGAATCGCGCGCAAGGCCGCCCAGACCGCCCGCTGGAAATCGGTCCCGCCGGTCCGCACCGTCAGCCCGTCCAGCGCTTGCACGTCTCCGGCGAAATAGGCCGCCACCGCCGCCTTCACCGCCTCGGGTGCGGGCCCGTCCACCAGTGTCGCCTTCGGATGATGGCGGGCCGTCAGCCGTCGCATACGGGGCTCATAGTCCTCGAAATCGAAGGCGCAGACCGCCCCCGCCTCGTCGGTCACGACCAGCACGGGCCCCAGGGGCGTTGCGATCCGGTCCAGGGTCAGGGTCTCAGGCCGCATGACGGCGCTCCTTCCATTCGGGGGTGATCAGGCTTGCGGGATCGATCCCCGCCGCCCTCAGGTGGGCCAGTCCATAGGCCCGCCACGGCCGCCATCCCTCGGCCCGCGCCGCCAGCTCCGGCCCGTCCAGCCGATCGCTTGGCGTCTCGTGTCCCGCGTCGATCCAGTCGCCCGCCAGCCTCAGCCCCGGTCGCGCCGCCACCAGCGGCCTCAGCGCCGGATCGCCTGACAGGTCGCGCGCGATCGCCTCCGGGTCCGCCGACAGGTCGAACACCCGCCGCACCCGCGCCAGCACCCCGGGCAGGGCCCGCAGATCGCCGACCGCCACCGCCACCGCCAGCCGACCGGCCTCGCCCGGCCGCACCGAAACCCGCCCGTCCGCGCCATCCGTCGCCGGGATCAGCATGCGGGTCCACACCCCGGCCTCGACCGCATCGCCGCGCGCCGCCAGGGCCGTGAGCATGGCTGCCCAGTCGTACGGCGGCCGATAGGGCAGGCTCAGCCCGATCGCCCCGTCGCCGGGTTTGGCCGCCTGCCGCCTCAGCGCCGAGGGCGGTCGCCCGTACAGGGCCTGGAACGTCTCGTTGAACCGCCGCACGCTGCCGAAGCCCGACGCCAGCGCCACCTCGGCCATCGACAGCCCCGTCTGGTGGATCAGCGCCTTGGCCAGCAGCACCCGCCGCGTCTGGGCCACGCTGACCGGCGCCGCCCCCAGATGCTGCCGGAACAGCCGCCGCAGCTGCCGCTCGCCCACGCCCAGCCGCCCGGCCAGGCTCTCGACGTCGCCGTCGTCCAGCGCCCCCGCCTCAATCAGGCTCAGGCCCCGGCTGACGGTGTTCGACGTCCCGCGCCACGCCCCCATGTCCGGCGCGGTCTCGGGTCGGCAGCGCAGACAGGCCCGGAACCCCGCCTCCTCCGCCGCCGCCGTCGAGGCCACGAACACCATGTTCTCCCGCTTCGGCGTCCGCGCCGGGCACACCGGCCGGCAATAGATCCCCGTCGTCTTGACGCAGGTGAAGAACCGCCCGTCGAACCGCGCGTCGCGCGTCAGAACGGCGCGGTAACAGGCCTCCTGGTCCAGATGCGGGGTCGTTTCCATGGCCGCAGGATGAACCCGCGCCCCCGCGATGTCTCGCGGTTTTCGGACATGGATCGTGCGGCGGGGTGTCTAGAGGCCGGGGTCCCAGACGCCGGCATCGCGCATCCGAGTCTCGCGCGCCTCCTGGGCCCGCCCCCCCATTTCGCCCGCCATGCGCTTGATCTCGTCCGATACCGCCGACTTGGCCACGCCCGGGACGATCGCATGCAGAAAGGCCAGCCCCGCCAGCCGGCTAAGCCGGGCCCCGTATCGCGCCGAGGCCGCCATATGTTCGAAATAGCCCTCGCCCACCTCGCGGGGATGGTCGGTGAACAGGCGTGACAGGGTCTTGCGCATCCACCCAGCCTAGCTTGCGACGGGCCGTCCCTCTACCCGCCCCGTCCTTTTTGCCCTAAAGCCCGCGCCAGAACAGGGCGGGCCCGTCACCTTCGCGTGAGATCGAGGCGCCCGACGCATCCGGGACGACACGACCATGGCCGACGGCTCCACCCCTCCCAAACAGACCTTCCGCTGGGACGACCCGCTGGACCTGACCGGCCGGCTGACCGAGGACGAGCGCGCCATCCAGGACGCCGCCCGCTCCTATGCCCGCGACAGCCTTCTGCCCCGCGTCGTCGAGGCTTTCCGCGACGAGACGTTCGACCGCGCCATCATGACCGAGATGGGCCAGATGGGCTTCCTCGGCGCCATGCTGCCGGAACAGTACGGCGGGTCCAGCGTCAGCCACGTCGCCTATGGCCTGATCGCGCGCGAGATCGAGGCGGTCGACAGTGGCTACCGCTCGGCCATGAGCGTGCAGTCGTCCCTGGCCATGTACCCGATCTACGCCTTCGGTTCCGAGGAGCAGAAGATGCGCTTCCTGCCCCGTATGGCGGCGGGCGAGCTGGTCGGCTGTTTCGGCCTGACCGAGGCCGACGGCGGCTCCGACCCTGCCTCGATGAAGACCAAGGCGGTCGCGGTGGACGGCGGCTACCGCCTGAGCGGCGCCAAATACTGGATCACCAACTCCCCGATCAGCGACCTCGCCGTCGTCTGGGCCAAGCTGGACGACACGATCCGGGGCTTCATCGTCGAGCGCGGCATGGACGGTTTCACCACCGACAAGATCGGCGACAAGCTCTCCCTGCGCGCCTCCATCACCGGCGACATCGGCCTGAACGACGTCTTCGTGCCGGAGGAAAACCTGCTGCCCGGCGTCAAGGGTCTGCGCGGTCCGTTCTCCTGCCTGAACAAGGCCCGCTACGGAATCGCCTGGGGGGCGATGGGGGCGGCGGAGGCCTGTTTCCACCTGACCCGCGAATATGTGGGGGAGCGGATGCTGTTCGGCCGGCCCCTGTCCAGCCGCCAGCTGGTCCAGAAGAAACTGGCCGACATGCAGACCGAAATCTTCCTCGGCTTCGAGGGCGCCCTGGCTCTGGGCCGGCTGCTCGACACGGGCGCCTGGGTGCCCGAGGCCATCTCGATGATGAAGCGCAATAACTGCGGCAAGGCCCTGGCCATCGCGCGCGAAGCCCGCGACATGCACGGCGGCGCCGGCATCACCGGCGAGATGCACGTCATGCGCCACGCCATGAACCTGGAAACGGTGAACACCTATGAGGGCGCCCACGACGTCCACGCCCTGATCCTGGGCCGTGCCATCACGGGCGAGAGCGCGTTCTGATGTCTCCTCTCCATGCGCGTTGCGCATGGGGAGAGGTAGACCTTGCGCAGGCGGTCACGCTCGCGTTACCGATCGTGATGAGGGGCTGTCCCTCTGACCTTTCAGGAACCACCGCCATGATCCGCAAGCTGCTGGCCGCTTCGGCCATCGCCACCTTCGCCCTGACGATCGCCGCCTGCACCCCCGCCGAGGAAGAGAACGCGGAAGACACTGCCGCTGCCGCCGCCTCGACCGCCGACACCGCCGCCGATCAGGCCGTGGACGCCGCCGGTAACGCCGCCGCCGCCGCCGGAAACGCCGCCGAAGCCGCCGGTGAAGCCACCGCCGACGCCGCCGCCCAGGCCACCGAGAACGCCGCCGAGGCGACTGGCGACGCTATGACCCCGGCCGAATAAGCCGAAGAAACCCTCTCCGCGCCCGTCGCGGAGGGGGCACTTTACCAGCGTGCTACCGCCCTTCGGGCTACTTGAGCAGGTTACTCCCGGGGCGCGTCCGCCGGTCGCGACCCGGTGTTCACCTCAGGCACATAGACCCCCGTCACCACCCGCGTCAGGAACCCCGCCGGCTGGGTGCGCGGCCCATAGACGGCGCACGGGTCCGGATCGCCGATCTCGCGCACCGCCCGGTCCGAGGGCGCGAAGGCGTCGCCCACCGCATCCCCGAACGGCTCGGCCAGCTGCAGCGCATCGCCGATCCGCGACGTCGAGGGCGAATCCATCCCCACCACATTGGCATCCCGCGCCCAGGACAGGGCCGCGACCTGATCGCCCGTCCCGGCCAGCAGTTCGGCCTCGGCCGCCAGCCCGCCGGTCGTGCCGGGCACGCGCACGCTACCCGGTCCGGGGATCAGCACATTGGCCACGGCGGAGAGACCGGACCCGGCCTGCCCCGTAGGCCGCACCCCCGTGACGCCGACCCGCACCCGCGCCGCGCCCTGTGCGTTCGGGACTACGGTGAACCGCTCGCTGACCTCGTAACAGACCTGCCGATCGACCTCGCGCAGCACCGCCCGCACCTCTTCGGCACTCAAGGCCTCGCCCGCATCGCCCACCATCACGGCGGGCTCCAGAACCACCCGTTCGATCCCCGCCGCCACCGCTTCCCCGCGCCGCTCGCGGATCGAGGCCCGGATCGTGTCCTCGCGTGTCGTCAGGCCATCGTATCCCGCCAGAAAACCCGAATCCGCAGTCGGAGCCGTCTGGCAGGCGGCGAGCCCGGCGGTCGCCGCCAGCAACACTATCGATCGCTTCATGTCTCGCACCCTCGTTCAGCCACCCCGGCCCGCTGCCCAAAAAGCCTCAGCCCCCGCACGGTTCCCCATCGTCAGACGGTCAAGGTGCCGCTAGGCTCCGGGCCCAGGACGCCATCTCCGGCGTCGCGAGGCGATCCATGCGGCCCCAGTCACCCCTCACCCTTGCCGTGGCCCTGACCGCCCTGGCCGCTTGGCCCACCCAGGCCCAGGACCGCCCGCCCGCGCCCTTCCCCTACGACGCGGCGCGCGGCGTGTTCAGCTTCTCGACCGGGCTGGAAAAATCCCTCCCCGCCGTGGTTCAAGTCACGACGCTCGGCCGATCCGCCGGCCCGACCTCGGGCGACAACGACCCCAAGCCCGTCTCGGCTGGCTCCGGCGTCATCGTCGATGCGGCTGAGGGGATCATCGTCACCAACAACCACGTCGTCGAGAACGGCACCAAATTCAGCGTCGACCTGAACGACGGCCGGCTGTTCGACGCCGTCCTGGTCGGCACCGACAAGGCCACCGACCTGGCGGTCCTCAAGATCGAGGCCACCGACCTGTCCCAGGTCGAATCGGTCGACAGCGACACCCTGCGCACCGGCGACCTGGCGTTCGCGGTCGGCTATCCGCTGGGTCTGGACCAGACCCTGACCATGGGCGTCATATCGGGCCTGGGCCGGTCGGGCCTCGGCGATGCGGTCGAGGACTATATCCAGACCGATGCGGCGGTGAATTCGGGCAATTCCGGCGGCCCCCTGCTGGACAGCCGGGGTCGGCTGATCGGCATCAACACCTCGATCCTGTCGGGCGGCGGCGACATGTTCGGGCTCGGCGGTGGCGGCAACGACGGCATCGCCTTCGCCGTGCCGACCCGGATCATGGATTTCGTGGTGGCCCAGCTGCGCGAGACCGGCACCGTGCGCCGGGGCCGCATCGGCGCCATCCTGGGCTCCCTGACCGCCGACCGGGCCCGCGAGCGCGGCCTGGGCATCGTGCGCGGCGCGATCGTCGAGGACGTCGCCCCCGGCTCGCCTGCCGAGGCCGCCGGCCTGCAGCGCAACGACATCCTCACCCGCATCCAGGACCGCCCGGTGTCGAACGCCGGCTCGGTCCAGGCCACCGTCGGCATCGCCGCCCCCGGCACGGCGCTGGAGGCCCGCTATCTGCGCGACGGGCGCGAGGGGCGGACCCGACTGGTCGTGGGCGAAGCGGAAATCCCTGCTGTGCTGCGGGGCCCAGACGCCCTGATGGTCCTGGGCGCGACCCTGTCGCCCGGCAAGGGCTCGGCTGGCGTGACGGTCATGGTGGTCGAGGCCGGCTCGGTGGCGGCGCAAGGCGGCCTGCGCGCGGGCGATGTAATGACGGCGGTGGGCGGAACCGGCGTCGCCGACCTGGCCACGGCGGAAACCGCCCTGGCCGGCCTGTCACAGGCGACCGCCCTGACCGTCCGGCGCGGCGGCGAGACCGTGGATCTGACCCTGACGCCCGCGACCTGACCCCCAGACAGCGAAGCGCCCGCCGTGCCGGGAGGGGGAGGGTGGCAGGCGGGCGCTCGCTTGGAGGAAGCGTCGGCCCGTCGAAGCCCTTTGTTGGAAACATCCAGGGGGGCTGGGGGGGCTGTTCAGGTTCCGGAACGCTTCCGAACTCCGATGAGCCGACAAGGCAGTGTTTCGTCGTCCATCCGGGCGGGCGCTGGACCGAATAAGGGCCATTTCGTGTTCTGAACGATTTTCCATACCAGACTTGGCGGTCGGGCCAACGCATGCCTAACTCTAGGCCATGACGTTCGAAGCGCCGTCGTCCGATCCCGCCGCCTCCGGCCCGGTCTTTTTCGACCGGCGCGAGCTCGATCCGATCCTTCGGGTCTACGGCCGAATGGTCGCGTCGGGCGAATGGCGTGACTATGCGATCGTCGGCCACAAGGACGTGGCCGAATTCGCCGTCTTCCGCCGCTCCGGCGACGCCCCCGCCTATCGCATCGAGAAACGCCCGGCGCTTCAGACCCGCCAGGGCCAGTGGGCCGTGATCGGCGAGGGCGGCCAGGTCTTGAAACGCGGCCGAGACCTCGCCCAGGTCCTGCGCCTCTTCGACAGCCGCCGGTTCACGGTGGTGGATTAGGACATCTCCTCCCCATCGCTCCGCGATGGGGAGGAAACTGTCGCGCCAAATCACCGAACACCCGTATCCGGGCGATATAAGGCACTGATCACAAACGGCAATCCAAAAACTTCGCCCCATCTTCACCCCATAGCCGCGACCTGCGGTAGCCTCCTCCCGTCTCGTCGCAGGGAGGGGCGCAGTGGCCTTGCGAGCCTGTCGCGGCGGGAGCGGATGGAGCGGGAAAACGTCGACGGTCTCAAGTCGCCCGAAGGGCGATAGACCAGCGAGGAAGGGCGATAGGCAGGAAACCTGCGCCGTTCCGGGGACCGGGGTCGCAAGCTCTGGCCTGCCCGCCGTCGGCGTCGTCGGCGCGGCGCTAAGAGCGTCGCAGGCCCGGGTAACCAACCCCGGCCGATGGCTGTCGCAAAACCGTCCACGCGGAGCGACGACGCGATGCCGAAATTGAATCTTCTACGGTCTCCGGGCACCGCGCCCGGCGCTCCGCCCGCCCCTCCCAACTCGCCGCACAAACGGCAAGCCGAAGACGCGTGCCTACTGCCTACTGTCCACTTCCCCGGAACCCCCCGGATGCCTCACCCACCGACCTCAGAACGGAAAGAACATCGGGATGGCGATCATCGCCGCCGCCCAGGTCACCAGGTTCAGCGGCAGACCGACCTTCACGAAATCCATGTAGCTGTAATTCCCCATCTGATAGACCAGCACATTGGTCTGATAGCCGAACGGCGTGGCGAAGGCGGCACTGGCGGCCATCATCACCGCCACCAGGAACGGCCGCGGATCGACGCCCAGGCTCTCGGCCACGGCCACGGCGATCGGCGTGACCAGCACCGCCACCGTGGCGTTGGACAAAAGCTCCGTCGCGAACAGCGTCACCCCGTACAGGATGATCAACGCCCCCAGTGGGCCCAGTGGCTCGAGCACGCCGATCAGCAGCCCTGCGCCCGTCTCGGCCAGGCCCGTTACCTCGATGGCGATCCCCAGCACGACCATGCCCGCGATCAGCAGCAGGATGTCGGGCCTCAGCCCCGCATAGGCCTCCTCCGGCGTGATGACCCTGAGCAGGATCAGCGCCACCGCCCCCGCGAAGGCCGAGGCCGCGATCGGGGCCAGGCCCGTCCCGGCCGCCACGATGACGATCAGGAACACCGCCGCCGACAACAGGGCGTTGCGGGTCTGGAACGGCCGGTCCGCCGCCCCGAACAGATCGAGGTCGCCCAGGTGGGCGTCGCCCGAGCCGTCGCGCTGATTGCGCGATTCGCCCAGGCGCGGCAGGCCGAACGGCAGGCGCAGGCGGCGCTTCTCGGCCTGCCTCCGCGCCTCTTCGGCCTGTTCCTTCTCGACGGCGATGCGGGCCAGTTCGGCTTCGTCGGCCTGGACGCTGCGACCCAGTTGCCGCGCGCCGACAAAATACAGATAGATTCCGCCCGCCAAGGCGATACACAGCCCGACCGGCGTGATCTCGAACAGGCTGAACGCCGGCTGTCCGGCGTTGGACGCCATGTCGTTGACCAGCAGATTGGTCGAGGTACCGATCAGGGTCAGCAGCCCGCCCAGCACGGCGATATGGCTGAGCGGCATCAGGAACCGTTTCGGCGACAGGTTCAGCGACTGGGCCACGTCGCGGATCACCGGCGCGGCCAGCACGACGATCGGGGTATTGTTCAGGAACCCGCCCCCGGTCCCGCACATCCCCATCACCAGCCAGATGCCGCGCGCGCCCATCCGCTTGGCCAGCCCCGTCGCCTTGCGGATCAGCAGGCCCAAAAGGCCCGACAGTTCGATGGCATAGGCGATGACGAACAGACAGGCGATGGCGATGACGGCTGGACTGGCGAACGCCGCCTGGACCTCCACCGGACGCACCACGCCCAGCATCAGCAGCACCGCCGCCCCGGTCAGGGCGACGACGTCGGCTCTCACCTTGCCGTGGATCAGCACCCCGACCACGGCCACCAGCACGCCCAGCGCCGCGATCTGATCGAAATTCATGCCGCTCCCTGCCCTCTGGCCCGTTACGCGTCTCGTGCTAGGCTGGTTCCCATGCCCCGCCAAGGTCGTTCGTTTCGCTTTTCCATTCCGTCGGTTCTGGGTCTCGCCCTGATGGCCCCGCTGCTGGCCCAGTGCGACCGCGACGAACCGGCACCCACGCCCAAGGCCCCCGAGGCCATCCGCCCGGTCGAGATCGAAACCCAGCCCCTGGGTCCGCCCCCGGCCCTGACCCGGGCCGAACTGATCAACGGCCTGGCCCAGGCGGCGTCCCTGTATGCGAGGGAGCAGACGCTGGAGGTCTCCGATCCGCTCGTCGGCCGAACCTTCTCCTTGCGGCTGCCCTTCGGCTGCACCGGCCCGGCAGCGACGGAACAGCCGGCCGAAGGGATCGCCGACTGGCGCTGGGGCCCCGATCAGGCGACGATCCGCCTGCGCTTGACCCCGTCCGATTGGATCGCCACCCCCCTGATGCAGGGCGCCGTGGTGGCCGAGGACGCCGAGCCCCAACCGAATCAATGGGAAGCCGTGGAGGGCTTTTGGGTCGCCCGACCCTGGATCGCCACGGAAACTTGCCCGGCCGCGAGCCTGTCGAGCTCGATCAGCGCACCACCCTCGCCCCAGACCGTCGGCATCGCCGCCGTCTTCCCACGGGACGGGTCACGGCTCGGTCGCCGCAACGGCCGGGCCTATGAATTCACCGTCCGGCAACACGGCGACACGCCCCTGGCCGCTCCGAGCGCCGGCTATCGCCTGCGCCTCGAAGGCCGGATCGTCGCCTTCCCGGACGGACGCGCGAGCCGCTGCGTTTCATACAGCCCGGACCAGCGCCCCACCTGCGTCGCCGCCGTCCAGATGGACCGGGTGGCCTTTGAAGACACCACCGGTACCGTTCTCAGCGAATGGCGGACGAACTAGGGCTGGAGCCGGTAGCCGCCGGCATCCGTCAGCAACAGCCGCGCCTGACCGGGATCCGGCTCGATCTTCTGGCGCAGGCGATAGATGTGGGTCTCCAGCGTATGGGTCGTGACCCCGGCGTTGTAGCCCCACACCTCGGTCAGCAGTTCCTCGCGCATGACCGGCTTGGCCCCGGCGCGGAACAGGTATTTCAGGATGCTGGTCTCTTTCTCCGTGAGCCGGACCTTCCTGCCCTTGGCATCGGCCAGGGTCTTGGTCGCGGGCCGGAACTCATAGGGCCCGATCTGGAACACGGCGTCCTCGGACTGTTCATGGCTGCGCAGGTGAGCGCGGATGCGGGCCAGCAAAACCGCGAACCGGAACGGCTTGGTGACATAGTCGTTGGCCCCGGCGTCCAGGCCCAGCACCGTATCGGCATCCGAATCCTGGCCCGTCAGCATGATCACCGGCGTCGAAACCCCCGACTGGCGCAGCAGCCGGCACGCCTCGCGCCCATCCATGTCGGGCAGATCGACGTCCAGAAGGATCAGGTCGGCGCGGATCTCGCGGCCCAGTTTCAGCCCGTCGGTGGCGGTCGCGGCCTGGACGGTGCGGAACTCCTCGTGCAGGGCCAGTTGTTCGGCCAGGGCCTCGCGCAGGTCGTCGTCGTCGTCGATGATCAGGATGGTCTTGGGCGTGGGCATGGCTTCTAGAATGGCTAGGCTTGGCGCGTTCGCCAAGGCGCGGACCGGATTTTCCCGGCGGGTCTAGCCCTTAGAGGGCGCAAGCGGGGCCTTTCGTTCCCCGAAAAGCGCCGAACCGACCCGAACATGGGTCGCGCCATGGGCGATGGCGGTCTCGTAGTCGCCGCTCATGCCCATCGACAGGGTGGTAAGGCCGTGCCGTTTGGCCAGTTCGGCCAGCAGGGCGAAATGCCGGTCGGGGGACTCGTCCACCGGCGGAATGCACATCAGGCCGTCGATCGTCAGCCCCTGCGTTTCCCGCGCCATGTCCAGCAACCGCTCCAGTTCGCCGACCGCCACGCCCGCCTTCTGGTCCTCGTCGCCGGTGTTGACCTGAACCAGCAGGCGCGGCGACCGGCCAACGCGGTGGATCGCTTCGGCCAGGGCCCCGGCCAGCTTCTCGCGGTCCAGCGTCTCGATCACATCGAACCGGGCCACGGCATCGCGCGTCTTGTTGGTCTGCAACGGCCCGATCAGGCGCAGTTCCAGATCGGGGTGAGTCGCGCGGTCGGTCCAGCGGCCTTGCGCCTCCTGCACCCGGTTCTCGCCGAATACCCGCTGACCCGTGGCCAAGGCCGCCTCGATGGCTTCGTCCGGCTGGGTCTTGGACACGGCGACCAAGGTCACCTCGCCCGGATCGCGCCCGGCCCGCGTCGCCGCCACCGCGATCCGGGCCCGGACCTCGGCGAAGCGGGCGGCGATGGACGCGCGATCGAAAGCGGGGGAAGACACGGCCATGACCCTTTCGGACGACGCCCGGCGGCTGTGGGACGCGGCCCGGCGGATGAACGCCTTAGCCCGCCCGTCCGCCGATGTCAGCGCCCGCGTCCTGCCGCCCCTGCTGGTGTTTACGGACCCGGTTCGGACGCCTCGTCCATGGGAGATCGTCGAGCGCCTGCCCGCCGGGGCGGGCCTGGTCTATCGCCACTTCGGCGACCCCGAGGCAGAGACGATGGCGCGGCGATTGCGCGACATCACACAGGCCCGCGATGTCGCCCTGCTGATCGGTCTGGACGCCGATCTGGCCGACCGGGTCGGGGCCGACGGTGTGCATCTTCCGGAGCGGGCCTCGTCGGCGGCCTATGCCCTTGGCGGTCGCCGTCCCGATTGGCTTCTGACGGGCTCGGTGCATGATCCTGTGCGGCTGAAGGCCGGACGCGATCTCCACGCGCTGGTGCTGTCGCCGATCTTCACGACCTCGGGCCCGTCGGCGGATCGACCGGCGCTGGGGGTCGAGCCCCTCACGGCGTTCACGCGCGCCCAGCCCACGCCGGTCTATGCGCTGGGCGGCATCGACGAACTGAATGTGGACCAACTCGCCGACAGTGGCGCATGCGGCATCGCGGGGGTCGGGGCCTTCGCCCACGCCTTCGGCGTCAGAACTTGAAGATGCTTTCCAGCCGCAGGCGCGGCGGGGTGCGGCGGCGCTCGGGCACCTCGGCGGGATCCTGTTCGCGGGTGCCGAGTTCGGCGGTGGCACCGACGCTCAGGCGCGGGCTGAGGCGGTAATAGGCCCCGGCCTCGACATCGCCCCAGGCGCGTTCGCGGCCGATCGGCTGGTTCAGGTTGAAATCCAGACCCCAGCGGCCGTTCTCGTTCCAGCGCAGGCCCCGGCGCGGGGCAGCGGGCGCGGCACGTTCGGCGGCATCGGCCTCGGCCAGGCTGACGGAGGGCAGGCGCGACCGGGTCGTCGAGGATTGCGCATCGGCGGTCGTGGCCATGCCCGTCAGGGCGGCGGCACCGATCAGGCCGACGAGGATCGCGCGAAACGCCATTTCCAACCCTTGGGCGCGACCCGTCTGAGCCCCGCCATCACCTTGAACGCCCGGTGTCTTCACCGTGGCCGGATACGATAAGACACTCATCATCCACAGCGTCAACGCAACGCCGCCCACAGACCCCGGTTCCGCGTGACTCTGATCCCCGTCTGTGTCGCCGGCGTCACGGGAATGGGGCGGGATTCGCGCCCGCCGAAACACGACTGTCACACAAGGCGGGCGGCGGTCTGCACCTTCGCCTTGTCATCGCCCCTTTTCACCGTGTTATAGAGCCAGCTTCGGGGCCGGCCGACGCGGGCGCCGTGCGTTCGCCTGGGCCCGGTCCCGGCGCCACGCGGAATGGAAACTGGAGAGACGCTCACATGGCCTTCACTCGCGGCCTGGCCCTTGTCGCCATCGCTTCCGGCCTCATGGTCTCGGCCTGCGGCGGCCTGCCCTTCATGGGCGGCAACGAGCGCGCCGAGCGCGTCGACGTCCAGCAGGGCATCGGCGTCAACGGATACCTTTGGCGCGCGACCCTGGACACGCTCAGCTTCATGCCTTTGGCCACCGCCGATCCCTGGGGCGGCGTGGTGAACTATGACTGGTACACCAACCCCCAGACGCCGAACGAGCGGTTCAAGGCCACCGTCTTCATCTTGGACACCCGGCTGCGCGCCGACGCCCTGAACGTCACCGTGACCAAGGAAGTCCGCGACGCCACCGGCGGCTGGACCGCCGCGCCGGTGGCCGCCCAGACCGAGACCGACCTGGAGAACGCGATCCTGACCCGCGCGCGCCAGCTGAACCTGGCGAACGCGGGCTAGCTTTTTCCTCCCTATCGCGCAGCGATGGGGAGGGGGACCGCCCCCGGGTCTCGCCCTCGGCGAGCCCGAGGGCAGGCTCCGCGGTGGAGGGGTCCTTGACGCCCCACGACAGAGTCCGCTTCAACAACCTCTCCGTCTCGTCGGCTCGCGCCGCCGATCCACCTCCCCATCGCCGTGCGACGGGGAGGACATCGCCTGAAGGACCGCCGTGGCTTCCTCCCCGACGCGCTACGATCCCAAGATCGCCGAACCGCGCCAGCAGGCCCGCTGGGCCGAGGCGGACGCCTTCGTCACCCGGGATACGGGGCGGCCGAAATACTATGTGCTGGAGATGTTTCCCTATCCGTCGGGCAACATCCACATGGGCCATGCGCGCAACTATGTGATGGGCGACGTGGTCGCGCGGCACAAGCGGGCGCAGGGGTTCGACGTGCTGCACCCGATGGGCTGGGACGCCTTCGGCATGCCGGCCGAGAACGCCGCCATGGAACGCGGCATCCACCCCAAGGGCTGGACCTACGACAATATCGCCGCCATGCGGGCCCAGCTGAAACTGCTGGGCCTGTCGCTGGACTGGAGCCGAGAGTTCGCCACCTGCGACCCGGAATACTATGGCCAGCAGCAGGCCTGGTTCCTGGAGCTGTATCGGCGCGGCCTGGTCTATCGCAAGGACGGGGTGGTCAACTGGGACCCGGTCGACAACACCGTCCTGGCCAATGAACAGGTCATCGACGGCAAGGGCTGGCGCAGCGGCGCGGTGGTCGAGAAGCGCAAGCTGAACCAGTGGTTCCTGCGCATCACTCAGTATGCGGACGACCTGATCGATGGCCTGGCGACGCTGGACCGCTGGCCCGACAAGGTCCGGCTGATGCAGGAGAACTGGATCGGTCGGTCCAGGGGCCTGCAGATGACCTGGAAATGGGCGGGCGAGGCCCCCTCCGCATCGCCGGACGGCCTGGACATCTATACCACCCGCCCCGACACCCTGTTCGGCGCCTCCTTCATGGGCATCGCGCCCGATCACCCGATCGCCAAGGATCTGGCCGCCGCCGACCCCGCCGTCGCCGCCTTCGTGGCCGAATGCCGAAAGGGTGGAGCCAGCCAGGCCGACATCGAACAGGCCGAGAAGATCGGCTGGGACACGGGGTTGAAGGTCGTCCACCCGTTCGACGGGCGCGAGGTCAGTGTCTGGATCGCCAACTTCATCCTGTCCGAATACGGAACGGGCGCAATCTTCGGCTGCCCGGCTCACGACCAGCGCGACATCGAGTTCGCCCGGAAGTACGGCCTGCCCGTCATTCCGGTCGTGCGTCCCGACGGCGCGGGCGACGATTTCGACGTGGGCGACGAGGCTTATATCGGCCCCGGCACCCTGTTCCATTCCGACTTCTTGGACGGCCTCTCGATTGAGGACGCCAAGGCCGAGGCCATTCGCCGGATCGAGGCCGCTGGTCAGGGTCAGGGCGCAACCATCTATCGCCTGCGCGACTGGGGCGTGAGCCGCCAGCGGTACTGGGGTTGCCCGATCCCGATCATCCACTGCCCGAAATGCGGGCCGCAGCCGGTGCCTTATGACCAGCTGCCGGCGGTCCTGCCCGACGATGTGACCTTCGACGTGCCCGGCAATCCGCTGGACCGGCATCCGACCTGGAAGCACGTCCGCTGCCCGACCTGCGACACCGACGCGGTGCGCGAGACCGACACCCTGGACACCTTCGTGGACTCCAGCTGGTATTTCGCCCGCTTCACCGATCCCACGTCGCCGACCCCGATCAACAAGGCCGCTGCCGATCGCTGGCTGGCCGTGGACCAGTATATCGGCGGGGTCGAGCATGCGGTGCTGCATCTGCTCTATGCCCGTTTCATCAGCCGCGCCCTGAGCGACGCCGGGCTGATGTCGGTGCGCGAACCCTTCGCCGGCCTGTTCACCCAAGGGATGGTCGTCCACGAGACCTACCGCCGCGCCGACGGCCAGTGGGTCGAACCGACCGACGTGGACCTGACCAATGAGGCCGGCAAGCGCAGCGCGCGCCAGCTCTCGACCGGCGAGGCTTTGACCATCGGCGACATCGAGAAGATGTCCAAGTCCAAGAAGAACGTCGTCGCGCCCCAGGAAATCCTGGACAGCCACGGCGTGGACGCGGGCCGTCTGTTCGTCCTGTCCGACAGCCCGCCCGAGCGGGACGTCCAATGGACCCCCGGCGGTGTCGAGGGGGCGAGCCGCTTCGTGCAGCGCGTCTGGGCCCTCTTCGACGGTCATGATCCAGCGGTGCCGGGCGATCCGGCCCAGGACGCGATCCTGATCCGCGAGACGCACAAGGCGATCAAGGCCGTGTCCGAGGGGGTCGAGGGCTTCCGCTTCAACTCCGCGATCGCCAAGCTCTACAGCTTCGTCGCCACGATCCGGGACACCGACGGGGCTGGCGGCGCGGCGCGCGGTGAGGCCCTGTCGGCCCTGGCCCGTCTGATCGCGCCCTTCACGCCGCATCTGGCCGAGGAGGGCTGGACCCGGCTGGGCCAAGCCGGAATGGTGGTCGATGCGCCTTGGCCGGTGTTCGATCCGGCCCTGGCCGCCGACGACGAGATCACCCTGCCGATCCAGATCAGCGGAAAGCGGCGCGGCGAGATCGTGATGGCCAAGGGGTCCGACGCCAAGGTGGTCGAGGACGCCGCCCTCGCCAACCCCCAGGTTCAAGCGTATCTGTCGGCCAATGGCCTGTCGGTGAAAAAGGTGATCGTGGTGCCCGACCGTATCGTGAACCTGGTGGCCGGCTGATGATCCGTTGGCGGACGATGGCAATCTTGACCTTCGGCATGGCCGTCTCGGCGTGCGGGTTCACGCCCCTGTACGGCAGCGGGACGGGCAGCCCGGCGCTCAGCCGGATCGCGGTGTCGACACCGGACGATCGCCTCGGTTACCGGCTGCGCGAACAACTGGAGGATGCCCTGGCCTGGGACCGGTCGGCGACGCCGATGTATCGGCTGCAGACCCAGGTGGAGCAGGAGCGCCGTCCGCTGGGCCGCCGGATCGACGACACGGCCAGCCGATACGAGCTGACGGTGCGCGCCGCCTGGACCCTGACGCCGGTGGCGGGGGGCGATACCCTGGCCGGGGTCGAGACCTCGATCCTGACCTACGCCGCTGCCGACCAGCCCTATGCCGCCATCGCCGCCCAGCAGGACGGCGAGGATCGCGCCGCCGCCGATCTGGCGAGGCTGATACGGCTGGACATCCTTCGGGCCCTGTCAGGGCGCTGATCGCGTGATCCTGTCCAAACGCCCCGAGATCGAGCGGTTCCTCAGCCGACCCGACCCGGGCATCCGCGCGGTCGTGATCCACGGCAAGGACCGATCCGGCGTGGGTGAAAGGGCGGAAATCCTGTGCAAGGCGATCACGCCCGACCTCAATGACCCGTTCAACGTCTCCAGCCTGACCGACGCCGATATCGACGGCGACGAGGCGCGGCTGGAAGAGGCCCTGACGGCGCTCAGCATGATCGGCGGGCGGCGGCTGGTCCGGGTGCGGCTGTCGGGCGAGAAGGTGTCGGTCGACAAGATGCTGGCCGGGGCGCTGAAGACCCATGCCGAGGGCGGGTTCAATCCCGACGCCATGCTGGTGGTCGAGGCGGGGGCGCTGGGTCGCGACTCGGCGCTGCGCAAGGCGGCCGAGGGCGGCAAGGGATCGGTCGGCATCGTCTGCTATGAGGACGAGGTCGGCGACATCGCCCGCATGACCCGTGAGGCCCTGGCCGCCGACAAGGTGGGCCTGACCTCGGACGCGCTGGAGCGGTTCGTGTCGCGTCTGCCGCGCGAACGGGGTCTGATGCGCCAGGAGATCGAGCGGCTGGCGCTCTACATCGGTCCGGGCTCGGGGCGGACGATCGATGTCGAGGAACTGGACGCGCACCTTGGCGTCGAGCCGGATGCCTCGCTGCAGGAGGCGGCGCTGCAGGCCTTCGGGGGCCGTCCGGCCCCGGCCCAGTCGGGGCTGCGGCGGGCCTTCGCCGAGGGGGAGTCCTCGGTCATGGCGGTGCGCCAGGCCTCGATCCATCTCGGCAAGCTGCGGCGGATCAATGTGCTAATGGCGAATGGCGCGGGGGCCAAGGAGGCGGCCAAGGCAGCCGGGGTATTCTGGAAACAGGAGGCCGAGCTGTTGCGGCAGGCGCGGTCGTGGCGGCTGGACGACCTCGACACCGTGTTGGACAGCGTCAACGCAGCCGATCTGGCGACTAAATCCACGGGCATGCCGGACCAGCTGATCGCCGAGCGCCTGTTGCTGGAAATCGCGGCGCGGGCGCGGCGCCTGGGTCTTTAGGGCGCGTCTGGTTCAGATAGACCGCGCCTCAATCCTTGATTTCCGCTCATCCCGGCGAAAGCCGGGACCCCGTGCTCGCGGCGATGGGGGCGGACGATTGTGCCACCAGAATGGATCCCAGCAACGTGCCCAACAAAAGAACTGGGTCCCGGCTTTCGCCGGGACGAGCGGAGGGAAATTAGCGGGTTCAACTAAACCAAACGTGCTCTAGCGAAGCCTCCCGGTCGTTGCACTTGCACCGAAAAAACAGTGCAACAGTGCCAGAGTGCAACGGCGGGATATGTAGGGTTCGACGATTTCAAAGACCGCGCAAATCGTACCACGGCCCGGCCAGGGGGTGCGCCGATTGCCGTCGGGCTTCGGCAATCCCTTGGTGGGCATGGACTTGATCGAGGCCGATGCGTGCGGCGATGACCATCGGCAGGCAGGATCGCCCTAGCTGTCGCGCATCCGGTCCAGGGTTTTCTGGGCCGCATCCTGGTGGCGCTTGCGAATGTTGGCGCCCAGGGTCGCGATGACGGCGGTGATCACCGCCGCGTCGTCGGTGAAGCCGATCCCGGCCAGGACGTCCGGGATCGCGTCGAACGGCAGGACGAAATAGGCCAGGGCCCCCAGCATGATGCCCTTGGCCGCGGGCGGGGTTTCGGGGTCGCGGGCGGCGAAATAGACGCTGACCATCTGTTTGGCGAACGGGATGCGCGAGGCGGTGCGGGCGACCTTGGGCCAGAAACCCTGGCGCACGCGCATCTCGTTGACGCGTTGGACCGAGGGGACCAGGGCCTTGTTCGGGTCGATCGCGTCCTCGGGCGACATCCGCCCGGTCGCCGATTTGGTGTTTGCCGCCATGGCCGCTAAATCCCCGCCAACGCGATAGGTTCAAACCGATATAGGGACGGATGGCATGAAACTCGACGGGTCGATCGCGGCGGTGGTGACGGGCGGGGCCTCGGGCCTGGGCGAGGGGACGGCGCGGGCGCTGGCAGCCGAGGGCGTCAAGGTCGCCCTGTTCGACATGAACGCGGAACGCGGCGAGGTCATCGCCGAACAGATCGGCGGCGTGTTCTGCAAGGTCGATGTGACCTCGGACGAGGAGGTGGCCGCCGCCTTCGCCAAGGCGCGGGCCGTGCATGGGCAGGAGCGGCTGACGGTCAATTGCGCCGGCATCGCCACGGGCCAGAAGACGGTGTCGCGCAAGAAGGACACCGGCGAGACCCGCGCCCACGACATGGCCACGTTCGAGCGCACCGTGCGGATCAACCTGTTCGGCACCTTCCGGGTGCTGAGCCAGTCGGCGCTGGGCATGGTCGGGCTGGAACCGATAGAGGACGGCGAGCGGGGGTTGATCGTCAACACGGCCTCGGTGGCGGCCCAGGACGGCCAGATCGGCCAGGCGGCCTATTCGGCGTCCAAGGGCGGGGTCTATGCGATGACGTTGCCGGTGGCACGGGACCTGGCCCAGGAGGGTATCCGGGTGAACACCATCCTGCCCGGCATCATGTGGACGCCGATGATGGCCGGCATGGACCAGAAGATTCAGGACGCCCTGGCCGCCGCCATTCCGTTCCCGAGCCGGCTGGGCAAGCCGTCGGACTATGCCAGCCTGGTGCTGGAACTGGCCCGCAACGTCTATATCAACGGTGAATGCATTAGGCTGGACGGGGCCATCCGGCTGGCGCCCCGCTGATCGGAAAAAGGGACTTGCGAGGGGGCGGGCGGGTCCGCTATACGCCCGCCTCCGACTGAAGTGCGGGCGTAGCTCAGTGGTAGAGCACAACCTTGCCAAGGTTGGGGTCGAGAGTTCGAATCTCTTCGCCCGCTCCAGTCGTTGAAGAGACCTGGTCGAAAGATCGGGTCTTTTTCGTTTGCGCTCCGGGCGGCGTGAGTTTGCCAAGGTTGGGGTCGAGCGTTCGAATCTCTTCGCCCGCTCCAGTCGATAGATCAGAAGGCTCGATCCCCGGATCGGGCCTTTGTCGTTTCCGGCACCGGCGTCGGGGCTGAGCCGTCCGGTCAAGAGATTGAGACGCTGGGACATGGGCAAATTGGGCGGCCCTGCGGCAAGAAAGGGGCGCGAAACGACGCGTCCCGGGCAAGGGATGCGGCGGGCCGCCGGTTGGTCTTCGGGGGAAGACCGGCCGAGGATCGGAGGCGCGCCGTTACGGCCGGCGCGCCCGAGATCCGGCGGGGGGTGCCTTCGGGCGCTTCCCGTTCTCGCTGTGCAAAAATGGAGGCCGGGACGGTTCGCCGTCCCGGCCTTTTCAGTCTGCGCGAAGGGTGGTCAGCCGCGTTCGTCGATGTCGCCCGAGCCGGTGATGTCTTGGGTCAGGCGGGCCGGGCGGGTTGTCAGGTCCACGTCGCCGGAGCCGCTGATGGCGATGGCCGCCTCGCCGGTCGGGGCCAGGGTGGCGTCGCCGGAGCCCGAGATGTCGGCGCGGGCGTCGGTCGTGGTCAGGTCCGACAGGTCCACGTCACCGGATCCGGCGATGTCCAGATCGACGGTGGTGGTGCGGCCCGTCGCGGACACGTCGCCCGAGCCGGAGACGTCCAGGGTGAAGACGTCCTGGTCATAGTCCTGGATGGTCAGGTCGGACGAGCCCTCGACATCGAAGCGGGTAACGTCGGGGGCGGTGACGACGATGCGCAGGCGGTCGGTGTCGGACCAGCCCTCGATACCGTTGCGGTCCCAGCGGACGACCGCGCGGTCCGAGCCGTCCCGCATGCCGATTCGGCCGCCGTCCACCTGGACCCGTTCGACGGCCGTTTGCGGGCCGGTGATCACGACATTGGCGGTGTCGCCCTGGATGAAGGTGACGTCGGCCGGCAGTTGCAGCGTCAGGGTCTGGCCGCCGGTCCAGGCGACGGTGCGGGTGGTCTCGGGCCCCTCCACGATCTCGACCGAGGTCGAGCGGCGAATCCGGGAATGGCCGTCCTCGTCGTCGATGATCCAGGTCCAGCCATTGCGCTGGAGGTCGGCTCCGCCCAGGGCCGCGGCCCCCGCGAAACTGGCGATGCACAGGATCGTGGCCGCGCCGAAGATGATCAGAAGTGTACGGGTCATGACCGGGCTCCCACGGTGTCGGTGTGTCCATTGTCGAGGGCCGGCTTGAGCAGCCGGTAGTGAAGGCGGGCGAACCAGACCAGGCCGTTGACCAGCCAGATGGTCGAGATGGCCAAGAGGGCGCCCACTGCGGTGGACCCGGCCATCATGCCCAGTCCGGCCAGCACGGCGGCGCCGATTCCGCCGGGAGGCATGCCGAACGGTCCGGCCACCATGACCACTCCACCGGCGATGAAGACGCCGATGACACCGATCAGGACGGCGAACATGATGCCCACCACCGTCATCAGGATCGGCAGCAGGATCAGGATGTCGATGGCCCCCAGGCCCAGCACGGCGAAGACGGCACCGGCCGCGGCCGACGGGTTCTTTTCCTGATGCCAGCGCTGGATGCCGGCCTCGGCCTTGAGCTCGCGGGCCAGGCGGTCGGGATCGCCCAGTTTGGCGCTGATCTCGGCCTCGGTGCGGCCGGCGGCGATGCCGTCGTCGAAATGGGCCTCATAGTCCGCCAGGATGTCGGACTGGGCCGTGACCGTCAGGCCCGCCAGCCCCCGCTTCAGGCGGGACAGGAACTCGGCGCGGGTCATGCTTTTTCTCCCGTGACAGGCGCGGCCACGACATCATCTCCCAGGATGATCGCATCGACGGCGCGGGTGAAGGATTTCCATTCGGTCGTCTGGGTCAGCAGGGCCTGACGGCCCGCCGCGGTCAGACGGTAGTATTTGCGCGACGGCCCGGCGCTGGATTCGACCAGATAGGTCTCGACCAGGCCGTCGGACGTCATGCGGCGCATGAGGGGGTAGATGGTGCCCTCGCCCATGTCGATCGCGGCCGACAGCCGGCTGGCGATCTCATAGGCATAGCTGTCGGCGCGGGCCAACAGCGCCAGGACGCACAGCCCCAGCACCCCCTTCTTCAATTGCACTTCGATGGTTTCGGTCACATCGGGGTCTCCTCTGACGTGATGAAGGTTATGGCAAGGTACCTGTTGGTGCAAGGTACCTGTCTAAACATGACAAAGGTTTAATCTCCTCCCCGTTCGCCGCCGGGCGAATGGGGAGGAGATGCGACCCCACGGCGCGTCGGGATCGCTTGGCAAGCGGGCGACGAGCCGATATGGACCCCGCGACAGCGTCGGACTCAGTGTCCGCGCCGCTTTTGCGACCGCGTCGCAATCCATCGCCGATGTTGGGTTTATGAGGAATTCGGGAATGAGACAGGGCATGCGAGCCCTTCGGACCGCTGGAGGCAGGATCGCCTCGGTCGGTCTCGCCGCGTCGGTGGCCCTGATGTCGGCCACGCCGAGCTGGGCCCAGGCTCTGTACGGCCAGCCGACGGGCGGCGGTATCGGTCTGCAGCCTTCGGCTTCGCCGCTGAAGGAACATGCGACCTGGTTCCACGACATCATCCTGATGCCGATCATCGTGGCCATCTGTCTGCTGGTGCTGGGCCTGCTGGTCTGGGTGGCGATCCGGTTCAACGCCAAGCGCAATCCGACGCCGGCGCGCTGGAGCCACAACACCCTGGTCGAGGTCGTCTGGACCGTGGTGCCGGTGCTGATCCTGGTGGGGATTTCGCTGTTCTCGTTCCGGCTGCTGTTCGCCTATCACGACATGCCCGAGCCCGACCTAACGGTGAAGGCCACCGGCAACCAGTGGAACTGGGCCTATGAATATCCCGATCAGGGGGTGACTGAGTATATCTCCAACATGCTGCCCGAGGACGAGGCCCGCGCCAGAGGCGTGCCCTATCTGCTGGCCGCCGACGAGCCGCTGGTGGTGCCGGTCGGACAGACGGTGCGGGTGCTGGTGACGGCGTCCGACGTGATCCATTCGTTCGCCCTGCCGGCCTTCGGGCTCAAGACCGACGCGGTTCCCGGCCGGGTCAACGAGACCTGGTTCCGCGCCGATCGGACCGGCGTCTTCTATGGCCAGTGTTCGGAGCTGTGCGGCACCGACCACGCCTTCATGCCGATCCAGATCAATGTGGTGACCCAGGCCGAGTTCGAGGCGTGGGTCGTCTCGCGCGGCGGCTCCATGACCCCAGCCGTGGCCGAGGCCGCGCCGGGCGGGACCGCCGCCCAGGTCGTCGCGGGCACGACCGGCGCCCCGACGGCCACGGACGCCGCCGTCCCGGCCGCCGAGGACGCCGCCGCCGATGCGGGGGCCGCCGACGCCACGGGCGCCGCCCCCACCGCCGTTGAACCCCCGCCGACCCCGGCCGCCCCGTCCGCTCCCGCGGCCCAGTAATCGCGAGCTCCCGACCGACCATGGCTTCCGCAACCACCGCAGACCACGACCACACCGCCCACGCCGGATACGGCGGCGGGTATGGCGATCACCACGACCACAAGCCGGGCTTCTTCACCCGCTGGTTCCTGTCGACCAATCACAAGGACATCGGCACCCTGTACCTGCTGTTCGCCATCATGGCGGGCATCGTGGGTGGGGCGCTTTCGGGCCTGATCCGGCTGGAACTGGCCGCGCCGGGCATCCAGTATTTCGTCGAGGGCGGGCTGATCGAACAGCTGGGCTTCGTCGAGGCGTCCAAGCACGGTTACAACGTCACCGTCACGGCCCACGCTCTGATCATGATCTTCTTCATGGTCATGCCGGCGATGATCGGCGGGTTCGGCAACTGGTTCGTGCCGATCATGATCGGGGCGCCGGACATGGCCTTCCCGCGCATGAACAACGTGTCGTTCTGGCTGCTGGTCGCGGCCTGGGTGCTGCTGTGCATCTCGATGTTCGTGGACGGTGGTCCCGGCAAGGGCTTCGGCGGGGGCTGGACCATCTATCCGCCGCTGTCGACCGCGGGCCATACCGGGCCGGCGATGGACCTGGCGATCTTCTCGCTGCACGTGGCGGGGGCCAGCTCGATCCTGGGTGCGATCAATTTCATCACGACCATCTTCAACATGCGCGCGCCGGGCATGACGCTGCACCGGATGCCGCTGTTCGCCTGGTCGGTGCTGGTCACCGCCTTCCTGCTGCTGCTGTCGCTGCCGGTCCTGGCCGGCGCCATCACCATGCTGCTGACGGACCGCAATTTCGGTACCAGCTTCTTCGATCCGGCCGGCGGCGGTGACCCGGTGATGTTCCAGCACCTGTTCTGGTTCTTCGGCCACCCCGAGGTCTATATCCTGATCCTGCCGGGCTTCGGCATCATCAGCCACATCGTCTCGACCTTCAGCCGCAAGCCCGTGTTCGGCTATCTGGCCATGGCCTATGCGATGGTGGCGATCGGCTTCATCGGCTTCATCGTGTGGGCGCACCACATGTACACGGTCGGGATGACGATCAATCTGCGCGCCTATTTCGTGGCCGCGACGATGATCATCGCCGTGCCGACGGGGGTGAAGATCTTCAGCTGGATCGCGACCATGTGGGGCGGGTCGATCAGCTTCAAGACGCCCATGCTGTGGGCCGTCGGCTTCATCTTCCTGTTCACCGTCGGCGGGGTGACGGGCGTGGTCCTGTCCAACGCCGGCATCGATTACAGCCTGCACGACACCTATTACGTGGTGGCCCACTTCCACTACGTCCTGTCGCTGGGCGCGGTGTTCGCCATCTTCGCGGGCTTCTACTACTGGTTCGAGAAGATGTTCGGGGTGAAGTACAACGAGTTCCTCGGCGCGACCCATTTCTGGATCATGTTCGTGGGCGTGAACGTGATCTTCTTCCCGCAGCATTTCCTGGGGCTGCAGGGCATGCCGCGCCGGTATGTCGATTATCCCGAGGCCTATACGCTGTGGAACCAGGTGTCCTCGATCGGTTATGCGATCACGGCGGTGGGCGTGCTGGTCTTCCTGGTCATGCTGGTCGAGGCCGCGGTGCGTCGCCGCCAGGGCGTGGCCAATCCGTGGGGCGAGGGCGCGACGACGCTGGAATGGACCCTGTCCAGCCCGCCGCCGCACCACCAGTTCAACGAGCTGCCGGTGGTCAAGGCCGAGAGCCACTGAAGCCGATCGACGCCTTCCTTCTCCCCTCGGGGGAGAAGGTGGGCCCGCAGGGCTCGGATGAGGGGGCTGTGTCATCAGACCGGCTGTCCGACAATCTGTTCCGGGTCTGGCAGCCCCCTCATCCGTCGCGCTCCGCGCGCCACCTTCTCCCCCGAGGGGAGAAGGACGCCCTGACGGCCAGCGTGTTCGGGCCTATAGAATGACCGCCATGCCTTCCCAAACCACTGCCCCCGCCATGACGCTGGCCCAGCCGGAGGATTTCTTCCAGCTGCTGAAGCCGCGCGTGATGTCGCTGGTGATCTTCACGGCGGTGACAGGGCTGGTCGTGGCGCCGGGCAGCATCAATCCGTTCGTGGCGGCCATCGCCATCCTGTGCATCGCGGTCGGGGCCGGGGCGGCCGGCGCGCTGAACATGGCGCTGGAGGGCGAGACCGACGCCCTGATGCGGCGCACGCGAGGGCGGCCCGTGGCGGCCGGCCGGGTCAACAAGAACGACGCCTTGATCTTTGGCGTCGTGCTGTCGGTGTTCTCGGTGATGCTCTTGGGGATGAACACCAACTGGCTGGCGGCGGGGCTGCTGGGGCTGACCATCGTCTACTATGCCGGCTTCTACACCATGATGCTGAAGCGGCGGACGCCCCAGAACATCGTGATCGGTGGGGCGGCGGGGGCCTTTCCGCCGGTGATCGGATGGGCGGCGGCGACCGGGACCGCGCCGTGGGAGGCGTGGCTGTTGTTCGCCATCATCTTCCTGTGGACCCCGCCGCACAGCTGGGCGCTGGCGCTGTATTCGACCGGGGACTATGCCAAGGCGGGCATCCCGATGATGCCGGTGGCGCGGGGGGCCAGGTCCACGCGATTGCAGATCTGGCTCTACAGCCTGGTGCTGGTGCCGGTGGCGATCCTGCCGGGCGTGCTGGGCATGGGCGGGGTGGTCTATCTGAGCGTGTCGATCCTGGGCGGGCTGGGTTTCCTGGCGCTGGCGGCGCGGCTGTGGGGGTCCAAGGCCGGGGACGAACCGGACAAGGCCGAGGCCGTGGGGCGAGAGGCCGCATTGTATGACGTGCGGGCCCAGGCCAAACCGGCGCGCAATCTGTTCGCTTTTTCGATCCTGTACCTGATGGCCCTGTTCGCGGCCCTGCTGGTCGAGAACCTGACCCTGATGGGACCGACGTCATGATCCGACTGACCGACCAGGAAGTGACCGCCCGGAAACGGCGCAACCTGTTCATCGCCCTGGCCCTGGTGGCGTTCATGGTGGCGGTGTTCATGACGACGTTCCTGCGTATGCAGCACAACAGCGAGATGGCGCGTCAGAAGATGCTGGCCGAATCGTCCCCGGTCGCGACGCGGCTGGCGACGACGCGGACGCAGTGATGGAGCGCAAGACCGTCATCGCCCTGGCCTGTGCGGGCGGAGTCATGTGCATGACCGGCGCGGCCTTCGCGGCGGTGCCGCTGTATCAGATGTTCTGTCAGGTGACCGGGTTCGGCGGCACGGTCAGCAAGGCCGAGGCCGCGCCGGACGTGGTGCTGGACCAGACGGTGCTGATCCGGTTCGATACCAATGTGCGCGGCCTGCCGATGGAATTCGAGGCCGAACAGGTCAGCCAGCGCGTCCGCATCGGCGAGACCGGTATCGCCTATTTCGACGTGACCAACACCTCGGACCAGCCGATCGGGGCGACCGCGGCCTATAATGTCGTGCCGACCCGGGCCGGGCCGTATTTCCAGAAGCTGCAGTGTTTCTGCTTCGAGGGCCAGACGATCGCGGCGGGCCAGACCAAGCAGTTCCCGATCCAGTATTTCGTGGCGCCGGAGATGGCGACCGACGCGGAGGGCAAGGGGATCCGCGAGATCACCCTCAGCTACACCTTCTATCCGACCAAGGGCTTCGACACCGCCGCCAGGGCCGCCGAGGCCTCTGGCGCCCGAGGATAGCCGCCGCTATAGCCTGCCTGACCTGAACCGACCGCTAGAGACCGTTTGATGGCCGACGCCCACGCCACCCCGCACCACGACTATCACCTGGTCGATCCCAGCCCGTGGCCGCTGGTGGCCTCGGTCGCCGTAACGATCATGATGATCGGGGCGGTGGTCTGGATGAAGGGCATGTTCGGCCTGGCCGAAGGCACGATGTGGCTGTTCTTCGCCGGTCTGGCGGGGGTGCTGTATTCGATGTTCGGCTGGTGGGCCGACGTCATCAAGGAAAGCCGCAAGGGCGATCACACGCCGGTGGTGTCGATCGGGCTGCGTTACGGGATGGTGCTGTTCATCGCCTCGGAGGTGATGTTCTTCGCCGCATTCTTCTGGATGTTCTTCGAGATGGCCCTGTTCAACGAGGCCCGGACCGTGGTGCCCGAGGTCGCGACCTGGGCCGACACCGCCGCCGCCTGGTCGACCTGGCCGCCGACGGGCGTGGAGACGCTGAGCGCATGGCAACTGCCGCTGCTGAACACCGTGATCCTGCTGCTGAGCGGCACCACCGTCACCTGGGCCCACCATGCGCTTCAGGTCGGCGATCGTTCGGGCGCCAAACTGGCCCTCGCGATCACGGTGGCGCTGGGCATCCTCTTCACGGCGGTGCAGGGCTACGAATACTACCACATTGTTCATGAAGGGCTTTTCTTCAATGAAGAGGCGCTGAACAGCGGGCTGTACGGTTCGATCTTCTTCATGGCGACGGGCTTCCACGGGTTCCACGTGCTGATCGGGACCATCTTCCTGACCGTGTGCCTGATCCGCCTGCTGCGCGGCGGTTTCACGCCCGAGAAGCATTTCGGCTTCGAGGCGGCGGCCTGGTACTGGCATTTCGTGGACGTGGTGTGGCTGTTCCTGTTCGCCTTCGTCTATGTCGTCTTTGGGTAGGCGTACACAAACCCGCTCATCCCCGCGAAAGCGGGGACCCAGTTATTTCGCGTCGCACGATGCTGGGCTCGGCGAACGGTGAGCGACCCCGACAATCCATCGCCCAAAGCACTGGGTCCCCGCTTTCGCGGGGATGAGCGGAGTGGTGGGGGCTTCCCCTGGGCCCTGACACTCGTCGTGATCCCGGCCCTCTGCCTGCTGATCGGGCTGGGCGTCTGGCAGGTCCAGCGGATGCAGTGGAAGACTGCTCTGATCGCACGGGCCGATGCAGCCGCCGCCATGCCGGCCGCGCCGGTCCGGCAGATCTATACCCCGGCCAACGAATTCCGGGCTGTCATCATCGATTGTCCCGGCTTGGCGACCGCGCCCTACGTCGAACTCCAGACCATCCAGGACGGCCAGGCCGGCGTGCGCCTGATCTCGGTCTGCGCCCTGCCGAGCCGGCCGTTCGTGACCCTGGTTGATCGAGGCTTCGTGGCGGACACGATCTCGGCGCGGCCGCCGGTGGAGGCCTCTACTACCCCTGTGCGGATCACGGGACAGCTTCGTATGCCGCCTGAGCCGTCCGGTTTGATGCCGCCGCCCGAGGGAAATCGCTTCTACGCGCGCGACCACCAAGCCATGGCCAAGGCCCTGGGCCACTCCGAATGGGTGGCGGTGCCCATGATATTCGCGACCACGTCGTCCAACCCCGACTTCCCGGCACTAGAGCCCTCGGCGCCACCCGCTGCCTTCTCCAACAACCATCTGGGCTATGCGATCACCTGGTTCGGGCTGGCGCTGGTGCTGGTCGGCTTCTATGTGGCCCTGCTTCGTCGCCGTCTGAGAAAGCCCGCCTCCTGACCCAGCTCCATACCCTGTCCAACGGCATCCGCGTCGTGTGCGATCCGATGCCGGGGCTCAAGACCCTCGCCCTGACCGTGGCCGTGCGGGGCGGGGCGCGGTGGGAGAGCCCGGCCCAGTCCGGCTGGTCGCATTTCCTGGAGCATCTGGTGTTCAAGGGGGCGGGCGAGATGGGCGCGCGCGATGTCGTCGAACGGATCGAGGCCGAGGGCGGGTCGATCAATGCCGCCACCGGCTATGAGCGGACCAGTTTCGAGGTGCGGGCGCTGGACGGATCATTGCCCCTGGCCCTGCAAGTGGTGTCGGACCTGGTGTTCCGACCCACGCTGGATCCCGCCGAGATCGAGCGCGAGAAGGACGTGGTGGCCCAGGAGATCGCCGAGGCCTTCGACACCCCCGACGACCATGTTTTCGAAATGGCCCAGACGCGGGCCTATGCCGGACAGTCGCTGGGGCGGCCGATCCTGGGGTCGGGGGACAGCCTGGCCCCGATCGACCGGGCGGCGATCGCGGCTTGGCGGGCGCGGCTGTATTCGCCGGACCGGATGGTGGTGGCGGTGTCCGGGGCGGTGGACGAGGCGGCGCTGCTGGCCCTGGCGGAACGCTATTTCGGCGATGCGGTCGCGACACCGGCAGACGGGCCCGAACCGGCGCGGTTCGTCGGCGGCGAGGACCGGCTGACGCGCCGGATCGAACAGGCCAATCTGGTGTTCCAGCTGCCGGCCCTGGGCGCGACCGATCCGCGCCTGCCCGCGCTGCGGCTGTTCACCGAGATACTGGGCGGGGGGATGGCGTCGCGGCTGTTCCAGACGGCGCGCGAGGAGCGGGGCCTGGCCTATGCGATCGACGCCTATCAGGAGGCGTATGAGGATACGGGGGTGGTCGGCATCTTTGCCGGGGCGGCGGCCGACCGGGCGGTGGAGTTGGCGCAGGTCTGTGCCGGGCAGGTGCGGGCCCTGGCCGAGGACGGGCCGACCGAGGCGGAACTGGCGCGGGCCAAGGCGGTGATGAAGGGCGGCATCTGGATGTCGGACGAAAGCCCGGCCAGCCGGGCGGGGCGGATCGCGGCCCAGACCTTGATCCATGGGGCGCCGGTGGCGTCGGAGGTCAGTGCGGAGCGGCTGGATGTGGCGACGCGGGAGGATTTGAGGGCGGTGGGGCAGGTGCTGCTGGAGCCGCGCGTGGCGGCGACGGCGGTGTTGGGGCCCAAGTCGGCGGCGGAGGCCGGGGCGGCGTTCGGGCGAGGGGTGGGGTAGAGCGATCCTTCTCCCCTCGGGGGAGAAGGTGGGCGGCGAAGCCGCTCGGATGAGGGGGCTATGTCTTCAGGTCGTCTGTCCGACGGTTTGGTCCGGGTCTGGCAGCCCCCTCATCCGTCTCGCTACGCGAGCCACCTTCTCCCCCGAGGGGAGAAGGGAGGCGGGCCTTAGAACGTCTTCCTGACCCGGACCTGGTACCAGGTGCGCGGGTCGATGGCGCGGCGCTCGATGAAGGCGATCGGGCGGGTGACGCGGTCGGCGTAGACGATCCGCTCGGTCTCGAAATCGTCCCAGATGTTCATCTGGGCGCGGATCGCGAGGGTCGAGGTGGGCTTGTACTCGACGAAGCCCTCGAAATAGTCGTGGCCGCGGAAGCCGTTCTTCTGATCCGGCTCATAGGTGGCCTGGGCCAGTTTGGGCAGGTAGGTCGCGCCCCACTGCAGCTTCCACGACGCGATGTCCTGGGTCACGCCGAATGACGGCTGGGTCGCGCGGACGCCCGAGATAGGACGGGTTTCGCCGGTCGTGGGGTCGGTGACCTCGGTGTGGTTCCAGGTGTTGCGGATGCGCAGCTTTCCGCCGGTGAAGCCGACCTTGTCCATCGGCAGGATGACGTTCAGTGCAACCTGGTCCAGGGTGCCGTCGCCGATGTTGCCGACCGCCGACAGGCCACCGTCCAGCGGCAGACGGTCGATGACGTCGATGATCTCGTCGTGGCGGTAGCCCAGAGAGAAGATGCCGTCGCCGAGGAACCGCCGCTCATAGGTCAGTTCGCTGATCCAGCGCTGTTCGGGCTCCAGATCGACGTTGCCGCCGAACACCGTGTCGTCGCCCAGGTCGGCCGAGGCGGCGAAGTCGCCGAAATCCAGCTGGCCCAGTTCGCGCTCGAAGCGGAAACGCAGCTGATTGTTGGGCATCGGCGTCCAGGTGGCCTGGAGCCTGGGCTTGGCGAAGAAGAAACTCTTTTCCTGGTCGGCGTCGCCGGACTGGGTGATCGTCGAGGCTTCCAGCCGCAGACCGCCCTCCAGCGTCAGATTGGGGCGGACGCGCCAGGTGCCCTTGCCGAAGGCCTCGCCGCGCGTCTCCTCGACCTTGATCGAGGCGGACGGCAGGGGGATGGGGGTGCCGCCGACGGTGAAGGCCTGATCGACCTGGAGCATATTGTAGGCGATCTCGCCGCCGGTCTCGAGCGTGATGGCGGGGGATTTCTCGAACCGGACCAGGCTGCGCAGGATGGTCTCGGAGCCGTTGCCGACGGCCTCGAACTGCTGGTCGGGACTGATGTCGGTGCCGACACGGTTGCGCGAGGTGGAGACCGAATCTAAGTCGTTGAACTCGTGGATGAAGCGGGTCTCGGAGCTGAAGCGGCTGCCCATCGGGCGGGTGTAGACGGCGCCGACCTCGCCGCTGGTGCCGTCTTCCTCGAACAGGCTCTCGCGCAGGGTGTCGGGCGCGGTCAGGCGGACGATCTGCTCATAGTCGTTCAGGCCATAGCGGGCGGTCAGGTCGATCTTGCCGCCCCACAGCGGCGTCGCGAAATTGCCGCGCACTGACTGCCCGCCGCCGCGGCTGTTGTTGAAGAAGGCCTCGTCGCGCAGGACGTTGCCGGCGCCGTCGGTGCGGATGCTGCGGCCCACGCCGTCGGCGTCGCTGATCGACACCCCGTCGGACAGGGTGATGCCCCAGGTGCGCTCGCCGTCCTTGGCCGTGAAGCGGTAGGAGCCGTTGTACTGTTCCGGCGCGCCGGCGAAGATGAAGGCGGTGCCCTCCAGGATGGATTCGCGGCTGGAGGTGGTCCGGGTGATCACGTTCACGACCACCGCATAGCCCTGCATGTCGATGCCGGGCGCCCCGCCGCGGATCAGCTCGATCCGCTCGACATTGGCCGCGACCGTGCGCGACAGGACGGCCGAGCCGGTGTCGTTCTTGGACGCCGGGCGCGCGCCGTTGACCAGGACGTTGCCGACCGACCCTTCGAAGCCGCGCGAGCCGTCGCCGTCGACCACACCGAAGCCGGGCACACGGTTGACCATGTCCAGCGCCGTGTTGGGGCGCAGGTCGGCGAAGAAGTCGGGGGTGAAGACCAGCACGCCCTGCTGGGCCGCGTCGGCCAGGGGGGTCTGGGCGGTCGGACCGGTCGGGACCGGGGCCTGGGCGGCCTGGGGGGTGGGCGGCGGCGGGGTCTGGGCGAAGGCCGGTCCGGCCAGCAGGACGGCCGTGGTGGCCAGAAGCAGTGTCTTGGTCATCGCCTGGGGTTCCCCTCGTTGTGTGGGGGGAGGATTGGTCGGGCGGCGACGTCTTCGCCAGTTACAAGCTGGACAGGTGGATTAAAAGATGGACAGAATACATAAGGACAATCTTTCTGATCCGTAATGTTTGGGGCTTTTGCATGTCATTCAAGATGAGGCGGCTTGCGATTACGGTATTCGTGGCCTTGACGGTGAGCGCGGGCCCGGGTTCGGCCCAGGAGCCCGAGGCGGTCGTGGACGACATCGTCGTGACAGCGCGCCGGTCCGGGGCTCCGATCTGGGAGGTGACGCGGGACGGGGCGACGGTCTTGCTGGTCGGGGAGATCACCGGCGTTCCCGAGGCGACGCCCTGGAGCTCCGCGGCTCTGGAGGCGGCGACCGCGCGGTCGCAGCGGGTCATCGCCGACACCCGCATCCGCGCGTCCTTCAGCGATGTCTTCCGGCTGATCTGGCGGATGCGGACCCTGATGCGGCTGCCCGACGGGACGACCTCGGCCGACTATCTGCAGCCAGAATGGCAGGCGCGTCTGGATGCGGTCGAGGCGCGCATCGACGAGGATTACACCGAGCGGAGCTTCCTGATGACGGCGGGGGCCCTGTTGCGCGACGGAGCCGGATATGGGCGCGACACCACGGACGACGCCGGCGAAGTCGTGCGTCGGTCGGCGCGGGGAGCGCGGGTGCCGGTGCGCGCGATCGAGACCGACGCACGCGGGGACCGGATGATCGAGGATCTATTGAACGCTCCTCCCCAGACGCGGCTGGTCTGCATGCACGCGGCGATCCAGGCGGCGGAGGCCGGGCCGGAGGCGGTGCTGGCGCGCGGGCGGGCCTGGACCCGGTTCCAGGTGGCCGAGGTGATGGCCTCGCCGATCCAGCAGGCGCTGGAGCAGTGCTGGCCGTGGGGCGACCCGGAGCTGGGGCCGCAGCTGAAGACGGCCTGGACGGCGGCGATCGAGACGGCCCTGACCGAGACCGGGGTGACGATGGCGGTCGCGCCGCTGGGGGTGCTGGCCGAGCCGGGCGGGGTGCTGGACCGGCTGGAGGCCCAGGGCGCGACGATCGAGGGACCGGAATGGAAGCTGCGGGATGGGGATGCGGCCGGGGCGTGAGCCACGAACGACAATGGCCACATTGTCTGCTATAAGGCGCGCCTTCCCTCGATTTCAGGATGTCCGTCTTGAGCGTCACGCTCGATCTGTCGCGTGTCTCCGCGCCCCCGACCCCGGTCCCCGTCAACCTGTCCGGTCTGACGCGCGCGGGCCTGCGCCAGGCCTTGATCGACGCCGACATCTGTCCGCCGGAGAAGGCGAAGATGCGGGCCAGCCAGGTTTGGGGCTGGATCCACCACTATGGCGTCACCGATTTCGACGCCATGAGCAATGTCGCCAAGGACACGCGGGCGAAGCTGGCGGGGGCCTTCGCCCTGGCCCGGCCCGAGATCGTCGAGCGGCAGGTGTCCAACGACGGCACGCGCAAATGGCTGATCCGCACCGCGCCGGGGAGCGAGATCGAGACCGTCTATATCCCCGACGTGGGTCGGGCGGGGGCGCTGTGCGTGTCGAGCCAGGTGGGCTGTACGCTGAACTGCACCTTCTGCCATACGGGGACCCAGGCCCTGGTGCGCAACCTGACCGCCGCCGAGATCGTGGCCCAGGTTCAGGTGGCGCGCGACGACCTGGAGGAATGGCCGTCGCCCAAGGAGGATCGGCGGCTGTCCAACATCGTCTTCATGGGCATGGGCGAGCCGCTGTACAATCTGGACCACGTTGCCGACGCGATCGACATCATCTCGGACAATGAGGGGATCGCCCTGTCGCGGCGACGGATCACGGTCTCGACCTCGGGCGTGGTGCCGCAGCTGCAGGCGCTGGGCGAGCGGACCCAGGCCATGCTGGCGATCAGCCTGCATGGGACCAACGATCCGCTGCGCGACGTCCTGGTGCCGCTGAACAAGAAATACGACCTGGCCCAGCTGATGGCCGGCATCCGCGCCTATCCGGGGATTTCCAACGCGCGGCGGGTGACGTTCGAATACGTCATGCTGAAGGGCGTGAACGACAGTCCGGATGAGGCGCGGGCGCTGCTGAAACTGATTGAGGGCATCCCGTCCAAGATCAATCTGATCCCGTTCAACCCGTGGCCGGGCACGGACTATGAGTGTTCGGACTGGAAGACGATCGAACGGTTCGCGGCGATCCTGAACAAGGCGGGCTATGCCAGCCCGATCCGCACGCCGAGGGGCAGGGACATCCTGGCGGCGTGCGGGCAGTTGAAGTCCGAGAGCGAGAAGGTGCGGGCCAGTGTCAGGCGGGCGGAGCAGGCGGCGGCTTGAGGCTCGCGACAGCTGCCGTCGCTGTCGATGCCTTCAGTCCTGTCGATAGGGTCCTGCCTCCGCCGCACCGCGCGAGATCGTCTGACTCTCCGCGTTCTTGAAGGTAAGACGAGGGCCATATCGCGCTTGAAGGCGATCGAAGAAGGCCGCGTCCTGACGCACGCCTGGCCCTACCCGGTCGCTCCTGCGTCACCGCTATCCTCATCGGGAGGTTCGTTGGAGGTTGGACGCCTGGGGGCGAAGGAAAAGCGGCCGGATTGGCGTAGTGTTGCAGGGCGCTGACAGCGATTCCAGGCTCGGTGCAGACCGAGACATGCAGCGCCGCATAGCCGTCGACATCACCTTCGAGGTTTTCGCGAAAGGACCAGCCATGGTCGTCCGAAAAGTCCCTCATGACCGCCCGCACCTCGTCCCACTCCGTCGGCCCGACATCGAGCTCCGCCACGAGTTCCGGCGTCACCGATCTGCGCCCGTCTCGCGCGCTGTTGTGACAGGAACGATCCATGAGGATCGTCGGAAGGGCGAAGGCGAGGCCACACCCCGGCGAGACCAGCGCCAGGACAAGCGCCGACACGAACCATCGACGTGATGTTGCTTCGCCCTCGGTCAACGCGCCCGTGGCTTTCAGTGTACCCCAGAACGCAAACCCGCCGACCGCGCCGGGTAAGCCGCTTGTGAGCGAGAGAACGATCAGCTCACTCCAACCCGCAGCGGTTCTCATGCCGTTCTCGACCATCACGATCCCGCCCGAGGATGCAAAATCCGGAACGCTCAAAAAACTCAGCAGGCCGATCGGGACGACGCCGATCGCATAGCCTACGAAGGTCGGCGACCACCACGTCGCTGGGAGGCGAGATCGGAGGACTGCGTAACAGGGGACCCCGATCACTGCGGTCAAGGTCGAGGTTATCACCAGGGCAATCGGCAGAACCGTCGGCGTCATCATCATTGCCGTGCCTGACAGCGCACTGAAGAATGCGGCTGAAGCGAACGCCGCAATCAGGGGTATCGACCTGCCCCGCCAAACACGCACGCCCATCGCCAAGCCCTTCGGTATTTAAGATATCACTTAAACACGGATCGAAACCCCTGGCAAGCGGTTAGCAAATCGCTTAAATACGTCACCATGCAACGCGTGTTCGAAGCTCTGTCCTCGACGATCCGGCGCCGGATCCTGGCCTATCTGGCCCACGCCGACCTGACGGCGGGCGAGATAGCCGCCCGGTTCGAAATCTCGAAACCGGCGGTGTCCCAGCATCTGAGCGTGCTCGAAAATGCGGGCCTGGTGACCAGCGAGAAGCGGGGGCAGTACGTCCATTACAGCCTGGTCCCCGACCATCTGGCCAACACCCTGAACGCCTATGCCCAGGAGGTTTGTCCCGTGTCGAAACCGCTGAAGGCCGAGAGCGCAACCCTGGCCAAGGGTCGGATCAAGCCGGGCGTGTGACTGCCTCGGTCAAGGGGGCCGGTCGTCAGCCGTCCAGGTCTTCGTAGTAGCCCTGCGACGCGGCGGTGGCCCGGTGGTAGTGGAACAGGCCTTCGGGTCCGTTGTAGGTGACGATGTAGTTTTTCAGGAACGACCGTCCCAGCAACACGCGCTGGCTGGGCCGAGTCATGGGCAGGGCGAAGACCTCGACCCAATCGCTGAATCCGAGCCCGGGAACTTTCATCTCGGCCATATAGATGGTCGCTTCGACCATGGTACCGTCGGCGACTTCCATCGGCTTTCGGTTGACGGCGGTCAGACCCAGTCGAATGGCGACGCGCTTGTCGAGGCAGATGACCGATGCGCCCGTGTCGACGATGCCTTCCAGCGTTTCGCCCGGAACGGCCGGGTCGGCACCGTGGAGCGTGATCTCGATGACCGGCCCGGAGACCCAGAGTTCCGCGCCCACCTAGCAGCTGATTTCCACGAACGGCGCGGTTTCGATCCGTTCATCCGTGTGACGGATCAGAACCTGATCGTCGCGATGGTGTGCCGTCGCATAGCGGGCCGCCTGCGAGAAGTCGGAGAAGGTTTTCACCAGCTTTTCGTGAACGATCAGCGCCCAGACTGAGCCGTGAGCCGTGCGGATCGACGGGAGCAGGGACTGGTACGCCTCAATCTCTCGATCGAGTGCAGCGGCGTCCATGATGCGGCCTCCTCCGACGATGTGACGCGATGGCGAATCATAACACGCGCGAGGAATCCTGTCCGCCCGAGGTTAACGGCTTCCCAAGATCGCAGGTCGAAGTCAGCTCCGATAGTCCCCGTTGATCTCGATATAGCCCTTGGTCAGGTCGCAGGTCCAAACCGTCGCCGACGCCCGCCCCGCGCCGACGTCGACGGTGATGTCGATCTCGGCGTTCTTCATATAGGCGGTCATTTTCGCCTCGTCGTAGGTCGGGGACGGGGCGCCGTCGATGGCGGCGACGTGGGGGCCGAAGCGGATGGCCAGGTGGTCGCGGTTGACGGGTTCCTCGGTCTTGCCGACGGCCATGACGACGCGGCCCCAGTTGGCGTCCTGGCCGGCGATGGCAGTCTTGACCAGGGGGCTGTCGGCGATGGACTTGGCCAGTTTCCGGGCCGAGGCGGGGCTGGCCGCGCCGTCCACGGTCACGCGGACGAATTTGGTCGCCCCCTCGCCGTCGCGGACCAGCTGGTGGGCGAGGTCGAGCATGACCTTGTCCAGGGCTTCGCTGAAGCCCTTCAGGCGGCGGTCGCCGACCCGGGCGATGCGGGGGGCACCGGACGCGCCGGTGGCGAACAGCAGGCAGGTGTCGTTGGTCGAGGTGTCGCCGTCCACCGTCACGCTGTTGAAGGTGGTGCGGACGTGCAGGCCCAGCAGGGCGCGCAGGACCGGCGGGGCGATGGCGGCGTCGGTGACGATGAAGCCCAGCATGGTGGCCATGTCGGGGGCGATCATGCCCGAGCCCTTGGCGATGCCGGCGATGCGGACCTTATAGCCTTCGATCTCGGCCTCGGCATAGGCGCCTTTGGGGAAGGTGTCGGTGGTCATGATGCCGCGACCGGCGGTGGCCCATTGCTGGGTCGGGTGGATGTCGGCGTCCATCCGGGCCTCGATCTCGCCGAGGCGGACGGCGATCTTCTTGTCGTCGAGCAGCACGCCGATCACGCCGGTCGAGGCCAGCATGACGTCGCGCTGGCGGCAGCCAAACCGTTTGGCGACCTCGGACGCCGTGCGGCGGGCGGCGTCGGCGCCGGGCTTGCCGGTGAAGGCGTTGGCGCAGCCGGCGTTGACGACCAGGGCGCGGACGCCCTCTCCGCCGCCGTCGGCGTCCAGGTGGCGCTTGCACCAGTCGACCGGGGCCGAGCCGATCTTGTGGCGGGTGAAGACGCCGGCGCAACTGGTGCCGCGGGCGAAGCGGAACACGACCAGGTCGTCGCGGTCGTGCTTGTAGAAGCCGGCGCGGGCGGTGGCGATCTCGAACCCGCCGATGGGGGGGATGGTCGGGAAGGGGACGGCCAGGGGGGAGACGGCCAGGCCGGGCTTGCCGGGGGCGCCGGGCGAGGTGCCTGCGGCCGGGGCGGGTTGGGTGGCGCGCTTCAGAGCCGAGGCGAAGGGGTCCAGCGCCTTTTCGAAGGCGTGTTCGAGCTTCTGGCCGGTCGAGACGCGGGACTTGGGCGGCAGGCTCATGCGGCGGCCTTGGCGGGGGCGGCGGGGGCTGGTGCCGGGGCGGCCTTGGCTGGCGGCGTCGTGGCAGTACCGGGAGCGGTTGCCGGGCCCTCCCCACCCGCTCGCTCCGCGAGCCCCCTCCCCCGAGGGGGAGGGAGAGGCGCTGGTGCGGCTTGGGCGACGGCGTCGGAGTTCAGCATGACTTCGACGTCCGCGCGGCCGCGGAGTTGTTCGAGGAGCTGGCGGACGCCTTCGTAGGTCAGGTAGCGGACGATCTGGGGGCGGGCCTGGTCCAGGGTGGGGGGCGTTTCGGTGCGGCGGTCCTCGACGCGCAGGACGGCCCAGCCGTCCTCGGTCTGGATCGGGCCGACGGTGGTGCCGGGCTGGGCCTCGCGGACCGCGTCGGCATAGGCTCTCGGCATGACGTCGGGGGTGGAATAGCCCAAGTCGCCGCCCGAGAAGCGCGTCGCCTCGTCGATCGAGCGTTCGCTGGCGACGGCCTCGAAGGTGGCGCCCTGGCCCAGGATGCCGATCACGGCCTCGGCCTCGGGCCGGGTGCGGGTGACGATGACGCGGGTGCGGATTTCCTCGGACGAACGGGCCAGGCGCAGCTGTTCGCGGTACAGGGTCTGGACCGCGTCGTCGGACAGGGTCTCATCGACCACGCTCTCGACCAGCAGGTCGCCGAGGATGCGTTCGCGGGTAGCCTCCAGCCGGCGCTGGGCCAGGGCGGAATTGTCCAGGCCGCGGCGTTCGGCCTCGCGGGCCAGCAGTTTCTGGTCGATGACCTCGTCCAGCACCCGGCCGAACAGGTCGGAGGTGGCCTCCAGCGGTTCGTCCTCGCCGACCAGGCCTTGCGCCACGGCCTCGCGGCGGACGTCGGAGGCCCAGAGGGTTTCGTCCATGACGCGGGCCACGGCGACGTCGCCCTCTTGCGGCGGGCGGTCGTCGCCGCCGGAACAGGCCGCGAGCAACAGAACGGCGCTGGCCAGCACGCTGATCGACAAGGCGTTTCGAGCGGGGGACATGGGGCGCTCCGTCCTTGAGGGAGGGGCGCAAAGCCCGGTGGGCCAAAGCCCCTCGCGTTGACAGGGGTAAGGCCGGTGCTTAAGTCCCGCCTGCGCCCAAGTCGAGGGAATTTCGACCGTTCGCGCGGCCCGCGCGGCGCCTGATCGGCGGCGAGGGTCGCCGTCGGCCCGAAGCCTCTCCGGTGGTGCCTGCATCGCCGCCCTACCGGACCTATTCAGAGCCCTTGTCCGCTCGACCGCCTTCGGAACCTTCATGCTCGGCTTCAAGAAATTCTTCGGCTCCTCCAACGACCGCAAGGTCAAGGATTTCATGGGCCGGGTCCAGAAGATCAACGCCCTGGAGGACAAGTTCGCCGCCCTGTCGGACGACGAGCTGCGCATGATGACCCAGGCCTTCCGCGACCGGCTGGCCGGGGGCGAGACGCCGGACAAGATCCTGAACGAGGCCTTCGCCGTGGCACGCGAGGCGTCCAAGCGGGTTCTGGGCCAGCGCCAGTACGACGTGCAGCTGGCCGGCGGCATGATCCTGAACGAGGGCGGCATCGCCGAGATGCGGACCGGCGAGGGCAAGACCCTGGTGGCCGTGGCACCGGTCTATCTGAACGCGCTGGAGGGCAAGGGCGTCCACGTCATCACCGTCAACGACTATCTGGCGCGGCGCGACGCGGAATGGATGGGGCGGGTGTATCGGTTCCTGGGCCTGGAGGTCGGTGTGATCGTCAACGGCCTGAGCCAGGGCCAGCGGCAGGCGTCCTACAATGCCGACATCACCTATGGGACCAACAACGAGTTCGGCTTCGACTATCTGAGGGACAACCTGGTCTATGACCGGCGCGAGATGGTCCAGCGGGGCCATAATTTCGCGATCGTGGACGAGGTCGATTCCATCCTGATCGACGAGGCGCGCACGCCCCTGATCATCTCGGGGCCGACCGAGGACCGGTCTGAGCTGTACAAGGTGCTGGACGTCATCGTGAAGGACCTGATCAAGGACCCGGCGACCTTCGACCTCGACGAGAAGCAGCGCCAGGCCCTCTTGACCGAGCTGGGGTCCGAGCGGATCGAGCAGATCCTGGAGGATGGCGGGCATTTCGCCGAGGACACGACGGGGCTGTACGACGCGGCCAACATCAGCCTGGTGCACCACACCAATCAGGCGCTCAGGGCCAACACCCTGTATCAGCGGGACAAGGACTATATCATCAAGGCCGGCGAGATCGTCCTGATCGACGAGTTCACCGGGCGGATGATGACGGGGCGCCGGCTGTCCGAAGGCCTGCACCAGGCCATCGAGGCCAAGGAGGACGTCAAGATCCAGCCCGAGAACCAGACCCTGGCCTCGGTGACGATCCAGAATTACTTCCGCCTCTACGACAAGCTGTCGGGCATGACCGGCACGGCCGCGACCGAGGCCCAGGAGTTCCTGGATATCTACAAGATGGACGTGCTGGAGGTGCCGACCAACCGGCCGATCCAGCGCATCGACTTCGACGACGAGGTCTATCGGACCTATGCCGAGAAGAACCTGGCCATCTGCAACCAGATCGCGGGCTGCCATGTGAAGGGCCAGCCGATCCTGGTCGGCACCGTGTCGATCGAGAAGTCCGAACAGCTGTCGGCCATGCTGGACACCTTCGCCTATGAGGTCGAGGTCTCGCGCAAGCTGAAGCCGGAATACGAGGGCCGCGACAAGGAGGCCCAGAAGGTCGGGGACGAGGCCTACGACATCGACTATGTCCGGGGCCGGGGCATTCCGCACGCCGTGCTGAACGCGCGCCAGCACGAGCAGGAGGCCTTCATCGTGGCCGATGCGGGTCTGCCGGGCGCGGTGACGATCGCGACCAACATGGCCGGGCGGGGGACCGACATCCAGCTGGGCGGCAATTTCGACATGCGGCTGGAGAAGTACCGGCAGGACCAGCGCAACATGGCGATCGAGGTCACGCCCGAGATGCTGGCCGAGGAAGAGGCGCGTCTGAAGGCCGATATCGCCGAGAAGAAGCAGGTGGCGCTGGCCGCCGGCGGCCTGTTCGTGCTGGGCACCGAGCGGCACGAGAGCCGGCGGATCGACAACCAGCTGCGCGGCCGCACTGGGCGTCAGGGCGACCCCGGCACGTCGAAATTCTATCTGTCGTGCGAGGACGACCTGTTGCGTATCTTCGCCGGCGACCGGCTGGACGCGATCATGCAGCGGTTCGGCGTGGCCGAGGGCGAGGCGATTTCGCACCCCTGGCTGAACCGCGCGGTGGAGACGGCCCAGAAACGGGTCGAGGCGCGCAACTATGACATCCGCAAGAACCTGCTGAAATACGACGACGTCGTGAACGACCAGCGAAAGGCCGTGTTCGAACAGCGCCAGGAGTTCATGGATTCCGACGACCTGTCCGAACTGGTTACCGAGTTCCGCCACGACGCGATCTCGGACCTGGTCGAACGCTATATGCCGCCCAAGGCCTATGCCGAACAGTGGGACATCGCGGGGCTGGACGAGCGGGTGAAGTCGACCCTGGGGCTGGACGTGCCGCTGGCCGACTGGGCCGCCGAGGAGGGCGTGTCCAACGAGGAGATCGAGGAGCGGCTGGTCGCGGCCTCGGACGCGCGGGCCGCCGAGCGCGGCGAGATGCTGGGCGACCAGCAGACGCGGGGGCTGGAGAAGCAGTTCCTGATGCAGCAGATCGACCTGGCCTGGCGCGAGCACCTGGTGCATCTGGACCATCTGCGCGGGGTGATCGGGCTGCGTGGTTACGGCCAGCGCGATCCGCTGAACGAGTACAAGACCGAGGCCTTCAACCTGTTCGAGACGCTGCTGCACGATCTGCGGCACAATGTGACGCGCTGGCTGTCGACGGTGGAGTTCCGCTTCCAGCCCCCGCCCGAAATGCCCGAGTTCCAGGAAATCCACCTGAACCCGGACACCGGCGCCAACGAGATGGCCGACCCGAGGGCGCAACTGCCGGAAGGGGCGCTGCAGGGCGAGGACCGGGCACGGTTGCCGGTGGACGCGTTGCCGGTCGGTTGGGAACGGACCAGCCGCAACGCGGATTGCCCATGTGGATCGGGACGCAAATTCAAGCACTGCCACGGGGCGCTGGTCTGAGGCGAGGCTTGCCCCGGGGGCGGGAATGACCGATCTTCGGTTCAAGGAGTCTCAATGGGCAAGCATCAGGTCATCGAGGTCGAACTCAGCCAGCCGATGGTTCGGATCATCGACGAGGCTGTGGCCACCGGAGACTATGCCTCCAACAGCGAGGTCGTTCAGGCCGCCCTGTCCGCCTGGTTATCCAGCCGGTTGCCGCTCGCGCGAGACGAGGCCCACCTGATGCGCATGCTCCAAGAGGGCATCGACAGCGGGCCGTCGACCCCGGCCGACGAGGTCTTCGCCGAACTCGAGGCGAGATACGCGGACGACCGCGACGGATGAGGGTCGGCTTCGCCCCGGCGGCCCGTCAGGACACGCGCGATATCGGCGACTACATCGCAAGGCACAGTCGCGCTCCGGCTCGCACCTTCGTCGCTGAACTGAAGGCGCACAGCGTCAAGGCCGCACGCAATCCAGAAGGGTATCCCGTGATCGCGGAACGTCCCCTGGTTCTGAGACGGGCCGTGCATGGGGCCTACAGCATCTATTTCTCCATTCGACCAAATGAGGTCCGCGTCGAGCGCATCATCAACGCCGCGATGGATGCCTCGCCGGGACGCTTTGAACCCTGAGCATCTCTATGTCCCACAAAGCCTTGTTCTCCCGCGCCTTGGCGCTCGATCCCGAGCGGCTGCATTTCGCCGCGCACAGTCATCACCTGTGGCCGGACGCCTCGTTCGACGGACAGGTCCGGGCCTGGGTCGAGGCCAACCATTTCGCGGATCGCAAATGGGACCTGGTGTTCGGCGAGGTGGTGCCGGAGGCGCAAAAGCATATCGCCAAGGAACTGGCTCTGCCCGATCCCGAGACGGTGGTGTTCGCGCCCAACACCCACGATTTCCTGATCCGCATCTTCTCGGGGTTCGAGGCCAAGCCGATCCGCATCCTCACCACGGACGGGGAGTTCCATGCCTTCCGGCGTCAGGCCGAGCGTTGGGAAGAGGCGGGCGAGGCGGTGGTGACGCGGGTGGCGCTGGAGCCGTTCGAGACCTTCGACGAGCGGTTCCTGGCCGCAGCGCGGGGCGGGGCGTTCGATGCGATCGTCATCAGCCAGGTGTTCTTCAAGACGGGCCAGGCGATCGGCTGTCTGGAGGCGCTGGCGGCCTTGGCCGATCCGGCGGGGCCGTGGGTGATCGTGGACGGCTATCACGGCTTCATGGCCACGCCGACCGACCTGTCGGGAATGGCGGACAAGCTGTTCTATGTCTCGGGCGGCTACAAATACGCCATGACCGGCGAGGGGGCGGGGTTCCTGCATGCGCCCGCCGGATACTGCGAGCGGCCGGTGGTGACCGGCTGGTTCGCCGAGTTCGGCAATCTGATGGGGCCGCCCGAGGGGGTGCAGTACCGGGCCGACGCGGGCCGGTTCTGGGGGGCGACGTTCGAGGCCACGCCGCTTTACCGGTTCAACGGCGTGCGGCGGATGCTGGATGACCAGGGGCTGACGACGGCGGATGTGTCGGCTCATGCCTTGGCCCTGCAGACGCGGTTCCAGGCCGCGCTGGACGACGGCGAGGCCGGGCGGCTGTCCGAGGCGACGGTGATCAATCCGGTGGTCGGGGACGGCCCCCGCGCGCGGTTCCTGGCGCTGAGGCACGACGACGCCCAGGCGTGGCGGGCGCGGCTGCTGGAGGCCAATGTCGTGACCGACGTGCGCGACGACACCATCCGGTTCGGGTTCGGCCTGTATCAGGACCTAGAGGACGTCGAGCGGCTGATCTCGGTCTGTGACCGGCTGTACTGAGCGGCCGCTCACGGAAAAGCGATCCGGCCAGGGGAGAACCGGGCCGGGGCCGGGCACGTATACGGTCAGTGCCGGCCTGACGCCGGTTTCGCAACCCCACAGGAGCGCACCATGGCCACCGTCACCGTCGGGCAGGAGAACTCGGCCCCCATCGACCTGTATTACGAAGACGTCGGGACCGGCGATCCGGTCGTCCTGATTCATGGCTGGCCGTTGAACGGCGCGTCCTGGGAAAAGCAGATCGCCGTCCTGCTGAAGGCCGGCAAGCGTGTCATCACCTACGACCGCCGCGGCTTTGGCCAGTCGTCCAAGCCGTCCACCGGCTATGACTATGACACCTTCGCCGCCGACCTGGACGCGCTATTGAGCGAGTTGGACCTGGAGGCGGTGACCCTGGTCGGCTTTTCCATGGGGACCGGCGAGGTGTCGCGATACATCGGCCGCCGTGGCTCGGATCGGGTGGCGCGGGCCGTGCTGATCGGGGTGATCCCGCCCTTTCTGCTGCAGACCGGCGACAATCCCGAAGGCGTGCCCCAGGCGGTGTTCGATGACATCAAGGCCAACATCGTCGCCGATCGGCCCGCCTTCCTTCTGCAGTTCCTCAAGAATTTCTACAACTGGGACAAGCTGGGCGGTGACAAGGTCAGCGAGGACGTGCTGAAGGCCAACTGGACCGTGGCCATCGGGGCCTCGCCCAAGGGCACCTTGGACTGTGTCGACGCCTGGGTGGAGGATTTCCGTCCGGACGTGGCGGCGATCGATGTGCCGACCCTGATCATCCATGGCGACGCCGACCAGATCCTGCCGGTGGACGCGACCGCGCGGCGGCTGAAGGATTTGATCGCGGGGGCCGAATACGTGGAACTACCCGGCGGTCCGCATGGTGTGCTGTGGACCCATGCCGAGGCAGTCAACCAGGCCCTGGTCGACTTTATCGGTTGAGACCGGGATATGGAAAAGGCCGCTTCCTTGTCGGAAGCGGCCTTTATGGTGGAGCTTAGCGGATTCGAACCGCTGACCTCTTGCATGCCATGCAAGCGCTCTACCAACTGAGCTAAAGCCCCGGACCTTGCGGTCGGGTCCGGTGAACCTGTGGGCCCCGGCGAGGCGGCGGAACCTATGTCAGGCCGATTTGAGGATCAAGCCCGGTCCGCACTTTATTTTCCAGGCCCTCCGACACGGCGCGATGTCGGGCCGAAGGGGCTGAAAAGTATGGATTAATCGTCGTCCTTGGAGGGCTTGACGATGTCCTCGTCGAAGGCGTCGTCGTCCTCGTCCTCGATGAAGGGGACGGAGTCGTCGTCATCGTCGTCCAGCACTTCGTCGTCGTCGCCGTCGGTCGTGCCCATGCCGGCTTCTTCCGACGGATCCTTGGCGTCGTCGTCATCGTCGTCGTCGGGGGTCAGGATGGGTTCGTGGCCCTCCTGGTCGATCTCGGGGGCGGCGACGGTTTCGTCCTCGTCCTCATCGCCGTCGGCCGACTTGTCCTTGACCTGGTCCTCGGTGTCCTCGGCCTCGTCGGCGGCATAGGCGCCGGGACGGCCGCGGCGGTTGCGCAGCTTCAGCGCCTCTTCGGGGTCGAACTCGGCGTCACATTTGGGGCAGTGGGCCGGGCGGCGGTTCAGGTCGTAGAATTTCGCCTGACAGTTGGGGCAGACCTGCTTGGTGCCCAGTTCGGGATTGGCCACGGATGGAGCCTTTGGCAGCGGGTGGGAATTCGGGGGCGTCCCTTGCCACCCCCGAGGGCCACTGTCAAAAGCCATCTTCGGCGCGGATCGCCCCGCCCTCCCCCGCAACCCCGATCGCGGACACCCCAAGCGTGAGCATGCCGGCCCATCTGACCGCCCGGAACAGTCCGGCCCTGCGCGGAACCGTGCGCGCGCCCGGCGACAAGTCGATGTCGCACCGGGCCTTCATCCTGGGGGCCATGGCGAGCGGCGCGACCGAGGCCGAGGGGGTGCTGGAAGGCGACGACGTCCTGGCCACGGCGCGGGCGGTGGAGGCGTTCGGGGCGACGGTGGAAAGGCTGGGCGAGGGGCGGTGGCGGATCGAGGGGCGCGGCGGGTTTCGCAGCCCGCAGGCGGTGATCGACTGCGGCAATGCCGGAACCGGGGTGCGGCTGCTGATGGGGGCGGCGGCGGGGTATCCGATCACGGCGACGTTCGATGGGGACGCCAGCCTGCGCCAACGTCCGATGGGGCGGGTGACGGATCACCTGGAGCGGATGGGGGCGCGGTTCGACTGGAGCGGGGCGGATGGACTGCTGCCCGCGATGCTGACCGGGGGCGATCTGTCGGCGATCGACCATGTGCAGACGGTGGTCTCGGCCCAGGTGAAGTCGGCGATCCTGCTGGCGGGGTTGAACGCGCAAGGCACGACCACAGTGGCCGAGCCCGAGAGGAGCCGCGATCACACCGAGCGGATGCTGCGCGCCTTCGGGGCGACGGTCGATGTCGAGGGCGACGGTGACGGCTGGATCATCCGGCTGGCGGGCGGTCAGGGCCTGACCGGGACGGCGGTGTCGGTGCCGGGGGATCCGTCGTCAGCGGCCTTTCCGCTGGCGGCGGGGCTGATCGTGCCGGGGTCGGTGGTGACGGTCGAGGGGGTGATGCTGAACCCGCAGCGCACCGGCCTGTTCGAGTCCTGGGTCGAGATGGGGGCCGACCTGACAATCGCCAACCGTCGCGAAAGCGGCGGCGAGGCGGTCGGCGACGTCACGGCGCGGCATTCGGCGCTGAAGGGGGTCGTGGTGCCGGAAGGCCGCGCGGCCTCGATGATCGATGAGTATCCGATCCTGGCCGCGACGGCGTCCTTCGCCGAGGGGACGACCGTGATGCGCGGCGTGGGCGAGATGCGGGTCAAGGAGAGCGATCGGATCGCCCTGATGGTCGCGGGCCTGCGCGCCTGTGGCGTGGCGGTCGAGGAGGAGCCGGAGGGTTTCCTGGTCAACGGCGGCCCCGTGCCGGGCGGCGCGACGGTGCATACGGCGCACGATCACCGGATCGCCATGAGCCATCTGGTGCTGGGGCTGGCGGCGGACGAGGCCGTGACGGTGGACGAGCCCGGCATGATCGCGACCAGTTTTCCCGGCTTCGTCGCGATGATGCGCGGCCTGGGTGGTAATATCGGCTGAGCCAAACCCCGGCTTGCGTCCGGTGGGCGGATGGCCGACGGTCCCTGGAAAATCTCAGGGAGTCGTCATGCGCCGTCTTTTGCTGTCGTCCGCCGGTCTGGTCCTTCTGGCCGCCTGCGCCACCGGCCCCGCAGCGGCTCTGTCCGCCAATGCCGCCCCAGCTTCGGCGCAGACGGCTTCGGCCCAGACGGCCGCCGATCCCGCCGAGGACGCCCGTCTGGACGCCTTCTTCGAGGCGGCGTTTCAGGAACGGGTCGCGCTGAGCCCGCAGACAATGACCTCGCTGGGGATCAAGATCGGCTATGACCGGCTGGACGACTACACGGAAGCGGCGGACGCGCGGTCGCTGGCGATGGCGCGGGCTCAGCTGGCGCGGATGAAGGCCGAGCACGATTTCGAGGCTCTGTCGCCGCAAAGCCAGTTGTCGTGGCGGCTGTTCGAGGACGGCGTGCAGCGCCAGATCGGCAACGAACGCTGGCGCGACCATGGCTATGTCTTCGCCGCCAACGGCAATCCGGCGACCAGCCTGCCGGTGTTCATGATCAACAGCCATCGGATTGACAGCGTCGAGGACGCGCGGGCCTATGTCGCGCGGCTGGTCGAGTTCGAGCGGGCGCTGGGTGAGATTTCGACCGATGTGCGGGCGCGTGCGGCGGCGGGGTTCGTCTCGCCGCAGTTCGTGTTTCCGATCACCCTGACCGATACGCGCAACGTCATTACCGGCGCTCCGTTCGACGACGGCGAGGACAATCCGGTCTGGGCCGATTTCCAGAAGAAGGTCGGGGCCCTGACCGCATCGGAGGCCGAGAAGGCGAACGTGCTGGCGGCGGGCCGCGCGGCGCTGACCGGGCCGTTCAAGCGGGGCTACGACGCGGTCCTGGCGGCCATCGCCGAGGTCCAACCGCAGGCCACGTCGAACGACGGGGTGTGGCGGCTGCCGGACGGCGCGGCCTATTATGCCGAGCGGGTCAAGCAGTCGACGACGACCGATCTGACACCGGACCAGGTCCACGACATCGGCCTGGCCGAGGTGGCGCGGTTGCAGGGCGAGATGGAGGTGATCAAGGCGGCAGTCGATTTCGACGGCTCGCTGCAGGACTTCTTCGCCTTCCTCAAGAGCGACCCGCGGTTCCAGTATCCGAACACGGCCGAGGGCCGCGAGACCTATCTGGTCGATGCGCGGGCCGCCGTGGCCGATGCGATGGAGGTGGCGCCGCAGTGGTTCCACACCCTGCCCAAGGCCCAGCTGGAGGTCCGGGCGGTCGAGGCCTGGCGTCAGGAGACGGCCTCGGTGGCCTTCTACAACCGCCCCGCGCCGGACGGGTCGCGGCCGGGCATCTATTACGTCAATCTGGCCGACATGACCCAGGTGCTGAAGCCCCAGGTCGAGGCCATCAGCTATCACGAGGGCGCGCCCGGCCACCATTTCCAGATCGCCTATGCCCAGGAGATCGAGGGCCTGCCGCGGTTCCGGCGCTTCGGCGGATACGGGGCCTATTCCGAGGGGTGGGGGCTTTATTCCGAGCTGCTGGGCAAGGAGATGGGATTCTATGACGATCCGTATGCGGATTTCGGCCGGCTGTCGCTGGAGCTGTGGCGGGCGGCGCGGCTGGTGACCGACACGGGGCTGCATCACAAACGGTGGAGCCGGGACCAGGCGATCGAATATTTCCAGCAGAACACGCTGCTGAGCGAGCGGGACATCGTCAAGGAGGTCGAACGCTACATCACCAGCCCCGGCCAGGCGACCAGCTACAAGATCGGCCAGCTGAAGATCCTGGAACTGCGGGCGCGGGCGCGGGAGGCGCTGGGCGACCGGTTCGACATCCGCGACTTCCACACCGTGGTGCTGGGCGGCGGCGGGGTGCCGCTGGACGTGCTCGAGGAACGGGTGGACGCCTGGATCGCGGCAGGGGGCGGTCGGCCCGGTTGAGACCGAAGCCCTCGCCTATTTCAACACGCCCCGATCACCGCAATCCCTTCTACTCCCGCTCATCCCGGCGAAGGCCGGGACCCAGATCAAAGAACGGGCGGGTGGGATCAGAGCGCCGAACCGCTGCTCCAATGAAAGTGTTCTCCATCTGGGTCCCGGCCTTCGCCGGGATGAGCGGAAGAAGAGGCTGATCAGTCCAGCGGCTGGAACCGGGGCTGGTCGGTCAGGACCCGGAGCATGCCCTCGCCGATGCCGAAATGCAGGCCGGTCAGTTCGAGGTGGCCGGCTTTCTCGCGCTCGGCGATCCAGGGGAAGGTGCGCAGGTTGTCGAGCGACAGGCGCACGATGGCCTCCTCCGACGCCTGTTCGACCTGGTCGGGCTCGACGGCCTCGGCGACGCGGCGGACGGTCGGGGTGCCCTGGGCGACCCAGGCGGCGACGAAGTCTTGGCAACTGTCGGGGGCACCGGTGCGCATGGCGGCCACTCCGCCGCAATGGGCATGACCCATGACCACGATCCGCTTCACGCCCAGCACCTTGACCCCGAATTCGAGCGCGGCGGAGATGCCGTGGAGGCGGCCATCGGGCTGATAGGGCGGGACCAGATTGGCGACGTTGCGGACCACGAACAGCTGACCGGGGGCGGTGTCGAAGATCAGGGCCGGGTCGGCGCGGCTGTCGGAACAGGCGACGATCAGGGTGTGTGGCGTCTGGCCCTTGGCGAGGGCCTCGTACTCGGCCTTGGCTTCCGGCCAGCTGTCGGCGCGGAAGCGGCGGTAGCCGGCCAGCAGGGGATCGGTCGCGTCGGTCATTTGGCCCTCGTTCGGTGACAGGGTGGCGGGTGTTGCGACGCGCCGCGCCCGCCGTCAAGCGGTCAGGGCCGGGTCTGGCCGGTGCCGCGCACGACGTATTTGTAGCTGGTCAGCTGTTCGGCACCCACCGGGCCGCGCGCGTGCAGGCGGCTGGTCGAGATGCCGATCTCGCCGCCGAAGCCGAATTCGCCGCCGTCGGCGAACTGGGTCGAGGCGTTCCAGACGACGATGGCGCTGTCGATGGCGTTCAGGAAGGTTTCGGCGGCGGCGGCGTCCTCGGTGACGATCGCGTCGGTGTGACCCGAGCCGTGGGTGCGGACGTGGTCGATGGCGGCGTCCATGCCGGCGACGACCTTCACCGCAAGGATCGGGGCGAGGTATTCGGTGGTCCAGTCTGCCTCGGTCGCCGCTTCGATCGTCGGCAGGATCGCCCCTGCCTCGGCGTCGCCGCGCAGGGCGCAGCCGGCGGCGGCCAGGGCCCCAGCGATGGCGGGCAGGAGGGAGGGCGCGACGGCGCGGTCGATCAGCAGTGTCTCGGTCGCGCCGCAGACCGAGGTGCGGCGCATTTTGGCGTTCAGGACCACGTCGCGGGCCATGGCCGGGTCGGCGGCGGCGTGGACATAGGTGTGGTTCAGGCCTTCGAGGTGGCCCAGGACCGGGACGCGGGCTTCGGCCTGGACCCGGGCGACCAGGCTCTTGCCGCCGCGTGGGATCAACAGGTCGATGGTGCCGTCCAGGCCTGTCAGCAGGGCACCGACGGCCGCGCGATCTGGGGTGGGGACCAGTTGCACGACATCGGCGGGCAGGCCGGCCTCGGCCAGGCCGCTCGCGGCGGCCGCATGGATGGCCAGGGCACTGTCCTGGCAGTCCGAGCCGCAGCGCAGGATGGCGACATTACCGGACCGGATGCACAGGGCCGCTGCGTCCGCCGTCACGTTGGGCCGGCTCTCGTAGATGATGGCCAGGACGCCCAGCGGGGTGCGGACGCGGGCGATGTCCAGGCCGTTGGGGCGGATCCAACGGGCCGTCTCCACGCCCAGGGGATCGGGGAAGGCGGCGACGGTATCGACCGCATCAGCCATGGCGGCGATCCGCTCAGGCGTCAGGGCCAGCCGGTCTTGCAAGGCTGGGCTCAGGCCCGCCGCGCGGGCACGGACCAGATCGCTCCGGTTGGCGGCGAGGATGGCCTCGGCCTCTGCCCGGATCGCCTTGCCGATGGATATCAGCGCCAGGGTGCGGGTCTCGGCCCCGGCCAGGCGCAGGGGTTCCGCCGCGGCGCGGGCCCGGCGGCCCATGTCCTGCATCAGGGCGGGGATGTCGATCATTTCGCCTCCAGCACCAGGTCGTCGCGGTGGATGGCCACACCCGGCCCCTTGTATCCGACTAGGCCCTCGATCTCACCGGAATGTCGCCCCTTGATCCGGGTCAATTCGTCGGCCGAATAGGCGGCCAGGCCGACGCCCAGGCCGTGTCCGGCCTCAGACACGATGCGCACGCTGTCGCCCCGGTCGAAGCGACCGTCCACCGCCGTGACACCCGAGGCCAGCAGGCTGCGGCCGGTGCCCAGGGCCTTGGCCGCGCCGGTATCGACCGTGAGGGCTCCGGCGGGTTCCAGACTGCCCGCGATCCAGGCCTTGTAGGCGGCGACCGGCGTGGCCGGGGCGGTGATCAGGGTCGCGCGAGCCCCGTCGGCGACGGCCTGTAGTGGGTGTGCCACCGCGCCGGAAACGATCAGGGTCGCGCAGCCGGCCGAGCGAGCAATGCGGGCGGCCTCCAGCTTGGTGGCCATCCCGCCGGTGCCGACCGCCGCCTCGGGGTTGGCCCCCCCGGCGGCGGCCAGGACCTCAGGCATCAGTTGGTCGATCAGTGGCCAGTGCTCGGCGGACAGATCGCGCCGTGGATCGGCGCTGTAGAGGCCATCGACATCCGACAAGAGGATCAGCAGGTCGGCGCGGACCAGCTGGGCGGTGCGGGCCGCCAGCCGGTCGTTGTCGCCGTAGCGGATTTCCTCGGTGGCGACCGTGTCGTTCTCGTTGACGATCGGCACGGCGCCGAGTTTGAGCAAAGCCTCGACCGTGGCGCGGGCGTTGAGCCAGCGGCGGCGGCGTTCGGTGTCGTCGCGGGTCAGCAGGACCTGGGCCGTGTGCAGGCCGTGCGGCGACAGGGCCGCTTCCCAGGCCTGCATCAAGAGGGACTGGCCGACGGCGGCGGCGGCCTGTTTCTCGTCCAACCGGGCATTGCGGGCCAAACCCAGCCGCGCGCGACCCAGGGCGACCGCGCCCGATGAGACCACGATCACGGATCGCCCCTCGCGCTTCAGCCGCGCGATGTCCTCGCCCAGGGCCGCCAGCCACAGGCTTTGCGGACCGCGCGTGGCGGCGTCCACGATTAGGGACGAGCCGATCTTGACGACGATGCGGCGGGCGGTCTTGAGGCGGTGGGCGGCGGTCTGGGTCACCGGCGGACCCTGACGCCCGGCGGTGTGCGATGCAATATGCGGGTTCTTATCGTCCAACCTCGATCCCGCTCATCCCCGCGAAAGCGGGGATCCAGTTCTGTCGTTGGGAACGGCTGCGCTGGATTGAGTCTTGGACGCACCTTTGGCCGCTGAGCGCCCAAATCACTGGGTCCCCGCTTTCGCGGGGATGAGCGGAATTGTTTGGGGAACAGTCGGGGCTTATGCCGGGCGCGGGTTGACGAGCGAGCCGTACAGGTCGGTGCGGCGGTCGCGGAAGAAGCCCCAGGCGGCGCGGTGGCGGTCGATATAGTCCAGGTCGAAGCTGTGGGTCAGGACGCCCTGGTCGTCGCGGCCGAAACTCTGGACCAACTCGCCGCGATGGTCGGCGATAAAGGACGAGCCGTAGAAGACCTGGCCGGCCGGGGTGACCTGTTCGTGGCCGGTGCGGTTCGATCCGATCACCGGCACGACGTTGGAGACGGCGTGGCCCTGCATGGCGCGGCGCCAGGGGTCGGCGGTGTCCAGTTCCTTGTCGTGGGGCTCCGAGCCGATGGCGGTGGGGTAGAACAGGACCTCGGCACCCTGGAGCATCATGGCGCGGGCGGTCTCGGGGTACCACTGGTCCCAGCAGATGCCGACGCCGATGCGGCCGTGGCGGGTGTCCCAGACCCTGAAGCCGGTGTCGCCGGGGCGGAAATAGTATTTCTCCTGATAGCCGGGCCCGTCGGGGATGTGGCTCTTGCGATAGACGCCGAGCGCGGAACCGTCGGCGTCCAGCATGACCAGGCTGTTGAAATAGTGCGGGCCCTCGCGCTCGAAGATCGAAACGGGGATGGCGACGCCGAGCTCGGCGGCGACGGGTTGCAGGGCCGCCACGCAGGGGTGGTCGCGCCAGGGATGGGCCGTGGCGAACCAGCGTTCCTCTTGGCTGACGCAGAAATAGGGGCCCTGGAACAGTTCGCTGGGCAGGATGACCTGGGCGCCCTGGGCGGCGGCCTGGCGCACCAGGTCGATGGTGCGGGCGATGTTGGCGTCCATGTCCTCGCCATAGGCGGACTGGAGGGCGGCGACGGTCAGGGTGCGGGGCATGCGCAGGCTCGCTCGAACGGGGTGACGCGCCACATAGGATGCCCGTGGGGCCTTTGTCAGGCCCCGCGTGTCATCGGCGGGCGAAGACGGCGCGGGTCAGGCAGGAAAAGACCAGGCGGCCGCCTTCGTCCAAGAGGTCGTGCTGGGCGATGACGATGCCCTTGTCGTCGCCGACGGGGTCCTTGCCCATGACGGTCATGCGGCCGCGCAGCAGTTCCCCGGCGGGGGGATTGCGCATGTAGCGCAGGCCGTCGACGGCCAGGACCTTGGTCTGGGCCCAGCCGGACCCCTTGTCGGTCCACAGGCGGCTCCACAGGGCATAGGTCATGGCGTCGGGCGCGCCGTAAGCCTCGTCCCAGCCGGGGGCGAACCGTTCGATGAAGACGGCCAAGCTCTGGGGTTCGACGGCGCAGGCGCCCAGTTGCAGGACCTGGCCGACCTCCAGGTCCTCGTAATGGGCGTGGAGCGGGTCGCTCATGCCGGTTCTTCGGAGACGCGGACCAGGAGCTTGCCGTCGTGGTCGCCGGTGAACAGTCGGTTCAGCGACTGGACCGCGCCCTCCAGGCCGTCATCGACATGGACCTTCCATTTGACGGTGCCGTCGGCCAGCCAGGGGCCCATCTCGGCCACCATCTCGCGGGCGCGGGGGGCGTAGTCCATGACCAGGAAGCCCTGCACGTTCAGCCGGTGGGTGATGATGCGGCTGAAGTTCGGCGAGGGCGGCATGCGGGTGGCGTTATAGGCCGAGATCAGGCCGCAGACCGCCATGCGGCCATGCACCTTCAGCCGGTTCCAGACGGCGATCATGATGTCGCCGCCGACGTTCTCAAAGTTCAGATCGACGCCGTCCGGGGCCAGGCGGTCGAGGGCCTCGCCGACGTCCTCGTTCTTGTAGTCGATGGCGGCGTCGAAGCCGAGCTCCTCGGTCAGCCAGCGGCATTTGTCGGGGCCGCCGGCGATGCCGATGACGCGGGCACCGCGCGCCTTGGCGACCTGGCCGGCGATGGAGCCGACCGCGCCGGCGGCGGCGGAGATGACCAGGGTCTCTCCGGGCTGGGGCTTGAGCACGTCGGTGACGCCGAAATAGGCGGTCAGGCCGGTCATGCCCAGGACCGAGGCATTGGCCGTCAGCGGCAGGCCGGGGAAGCGGTGCACGGGGCGCAGGCCGTCCTCGCGCGCCACCGTATAGTCGGCCCAGCCGCCGGACATGGGGCTGACCACATCGCCGACCTTGAAGCGGTCGGATTTGGACTGTTCGACGGTGCCCAGGGTCAGGCCGCGCATGACTTCGCCCAGACCCACCGGCGGGAGATAGCCCTCGCTGTCGTTCATCCAGGTGCGGTTGGTGGGGTCCAGCGAGAGATAGACGGTGCGGACCAGGACTTCGCCGTCGGCGAGATCGGGCACGGCAGTCTCGACCAGTTCAAGGTTGCCGTCCTTGATCAGGCCCTGGGGGCGCTGGCGCAGGACCCATTGTCGGTTGGTGGGCATGATCGTCTCCGCCGCGTTGCTTTAGGAGACGCATTGTGACGCGCCGGGCGGCGGAGTCGAGACCAGAAAAAAGGCGATCCCTGCGGACCGCCTTTGAAGTGGCATCATCGAGAATGAGGCGCGGAGGCGACGGATCGGCTTTCGCCGATCCTAGTCGGGGGGGCGTCGCCGCCTCCGCAGACTGATAACGGCGTGTGGTCATTCGTGTTCCCGCCGGTTGCGGATTTTTTCGCCGGCGGGGCGAAACGGAACGGCGCAGCTGGGCCCGGCGTTGAAGCCGCACAAAACCCGCCTCTGGACGGAGCCAGCATGACCCATCAAGACCCCAATCCCTCGCACGACCATGACCCGGAGTCGTTCGCCCCGCAGCAGGCCCGGGGTGCCAGGCCCGGGCGGCGTATCCTGGTGATCCTGGTACTGTCGGCGGGGGCGGCGGCGATCCTGCTCCTGGGGATGTGGCTGGTGTCCAACGGCGGCTTCGCGACACAGAATCCGAATGCCGGGGAACAGGCGGTCGATGCCCAGGCCTTTTCCCAGGACGACGACGTCGTCCCGCCGCCGTCAGCCGACGCGCCGACCACCGCGACGGGTGAGCCGACCGATCCCGCGACGGGAGATGCGCCTAATGTCAACGCCCCGACTGTGCAGCCGGAGCGGTAGAAGTGCGACCGCGCTTGCCTTCTCCCCCCCGGGGGAGAAGGCAAGCGTGAGAGTTTACGCCGCCTGACGCTGCCGGTTTGGATGGAAGAACAGGGCCTGGCTGATCGCGGCCTTGACCGTTTCCGGCTGGAACGGCTTGGTGATCAGGAAGGTGGGCTCGGGGCGTTCGCCGGTCAGCAGACGCTCCGGGAAGGCGGTGATGAAGATCACCGGCACGTCGAACCGTTTCAGGATATCCTTGACCGCGTCGATGCCCGACGAGCCGTCGGCCAGCTGGATATCGGCCAGGACCAGGCCCGGACGGTGGCGGGCGACGGCATCGACCGCCTCGTCGTGGGTCGTGGCGGTGCCGGTGACATTGTGGCCCAGTTCGCGGACCAGGCTCTCGATGTCGGCCGAGATGATCGCCTCGTCCTCGATGATCAGCACGTCGGTGGCCAGTTCGGCGTCGATCTCGGCCTGGGCCGTGCCGATCAGCCGCTCGACGTCATGCGCGTCGGAGCCCAGGATCTGGGCCGCTTCGGACGGGGTGAAACCTTCGAGTGCCGTCAGCAGGAAGGCCTGGCGCGATTTGGGGGCGATCCGCATCAGGCGGCGCGAGGCGTCGTCCTGGGCCTCCAGTCCGCTGGCGTCCTCCAGCTGGGCGCCGGTCGAGGACCAGATGGTGTGGAAGACATGATACAGCGCCACGCGCGGCGTCATCTCGGCGGGCAGTTGACGCTCGCCGGCGGCCAGGGCCTCCAGGGCGACGCGCACATAGTTGTCACCCGTCGCCTGATCTCCGGTAAGGGCGCGGGCATAGCGCCGGACGTACGGAAGATGCGGCGCGAGTCTGGCCAGAAGGCTCATTCAGTTAAATCCCCGACTTCAAACGAATTTCGACGGCGAACTTAGACCGGTCGAAGCCGCTCTAACGTATCAAATGGGCAACGGTTCCAAATGCAAGAGCCATGTCGGACCGTGAAATCGCGTTAACCCAGGAACTCGGCAAGACCGGTGGCGTTGTCGGGGTCCATAAAGCGCATCCTTGCGCGCGGATGGTGGCGGTGGTCTTGTTCATGATCGACAATTCGGATTCTTCGCGGGACAAGCCCGCGAACCCTGCGGGCGATGCCGGCATGGAGGAGGCGCGCTTGCGCCAGCAGGCCATCGGGGTAAAGCTGCGCCATATGTTCGATCAGGTGGTGAACGAGCCCGTGCCCGACGAATTCCTGGATATCCTGCGCCGCGCGGACGACAAGTCGAACGGCGGAAACAACGGATGAGCCTGGCGACACGCGCGCCCGCCGCGCCCAAACCGCCCTCGGCCGACGACGCCGGCTTCAAGCGCGAGCTCGTCCAGCTGATCCCGCATCTTCGCGCTTTCGCACGGACCCTGACTGGCGATCCGACCGCGGCCGATGATCTGGCCCAGGACGCGATGATGAAGGCCTGGGACGCCCGGGCCAGCTATCAGATGGGCACCAACATGAAGGCCTGGACCTTCATGATCCTGCGCAACCAGTTCTATTCCGAGAAGCGCCGGTCGTGGCGTCAGTCGCAGCTGGACCAGGAAGCGGCCGAACGGACTCTGGTCGCGGTGGACGATCCCGAGGCGCCCGTGGCACTGGACGAACTTCGGCTGGCGTTGAAGACCCTGCCGGAGGAACAGCGCGAGGCGCTGATCCTGGTCGGCGCGGGTGGCTTCGCCTATGAAGAGGCGGCGGAAATCTGCCAGTGTGCCGTGGGTACGGTGAAGAGCCGCGTCAGCCGCGCACGGCGGGCCCTGGCCGCGACGCTGGAACGCGGTGGATACAGCCGCGACGGACGGGCCGCCGGTGACGCCATGCGCTCCATCCTGGCCGATGCGGATCGCCTGAGCGGCCCCCGGCGGGACTGACCGGTGTCGCCGGCCGGCCGCGATCCCGGCCCACGCGCGGGCTCATTCCGGTTTCGGGGTATCCGGTTCCGGCTGGGACTGGCGCTGGCCATCGCGCTGATGCCGATCATCCTGCTGGGGGCGATCCAGGCCCAGGCCGACTTTCGCCAGCAGTCCGACGATCGCCGCGTCGACCTGCAACTGGCCGCGTCGCGAAGCGCCTCGACGACCAAGGCGCGGATCGACGAGGCCTCGACCCTGCTGGCCGTGCTGAGCCCGGAATCGCTGGGATTGTACTGTGCGCCTCGGCTGGCGACCCTGGTCGACCGGCTCGAGAACTATGACGCCCTGTATCGCTTCAGCGGGACCGGAGCCCTGCTCTGCGGCGCCAACGAGGACGGCAGCGATGTCGCGGTCGAGGCCCTGGGCCGGCCCTGGTTCGAGCGGTTGAGAGCCGGCCAGGACATGACCGTCGCCCGGGCCGGGCCGAACCTGTCGGCCAGCCCCGCGATCGTCGCGGCGGTTCGGGCACAGCGGCCGCTGGGCCGGTTCGACGGGGCCATGGTGGCGGTGATCCCGTTGTCGGCCCTGCAACCCGACATCGACGACCCGGCCTTGCCCGCAGGAGCCCAGGCGGCCATCACGGACGCGGCCGGCCAGATTCTGGTGGCGACCGATGCCGAGGCCTTTGGCGAGGGCACCGCCCTGCCTGCGGACTGGCTGGCCCGGCTCCAGGCCGACGGCAGCGCCGTGTTCGAGGCCGAGGATGCGCGGGGCGAGCGCCGGGCCTATGCCGGATCGAGCCTGGGCGGCGGCGACGTCTTCGTTCTGCTGTCGGCCCCGGCGCCGAGCTGGCTGTCCTGGGCCCAGTTGAACCCGATCGGATCGGTGCTGCTGCCGCTGGCCGCCTGGCTGACGGCGTTCGCGGCGGTGATGTTCGTGTCCGAGAGCGTGATCGTGCGCTGGCTCGACTATCTGGAGCGGGTCGCGGCCATCTATGCCAAGGGGCGGTTCACCGTGCGCCCGATCCAGGCCGCCAATGCGCCCGCCGAGATCCGCCTGCTGGGCGAGACGCTGGATGAATTGGCCGAGAACATCACCACCCGCGACCGGGCCCTGAACGACGCCCTGGCCGAGAAGGACGCGCTGATGCGCGAAATCCATCACCGGGTGAAGAACAATCTGCAGATCATCTCGTCGCTGCTGTCGATGCAGCAGCGGGCCCTGACCGACGCCCCGGCCAAGGCGGCGCTGGGCGACACGCGCCAGCGGATCGCGGCGCTCGCCCTGATCTATCGGACGCTGTATCAGAGCGACAACATCCGCCACGCCGATGCGCGTGACTTCCTGACCGAACTGGTAGGACAGCTGGTGGCGTCGGAGGCCGGACGCGGGCCGGTGGTGACCAGCTCCGTGGTGGCCGACAGTCTGCTGGTCGATCCCGACAAGCTGGCGCCCCTGGCCCTGTGGCTGGTCGAGGCGGTGACCAATGCCCAGAAACACGCCTTCGCCGGGCGCGGCGGCGATCTGCAGGTGCGGTTCTCGGTCGATGGCGAGACCAGTGTGCTGGAGGTCCAGGACGACGGGCCTGGCCCTGCGGAACTGGCGACCGGCACCGGCGTCGGGCGGACCCTGATGGGGGCCTTCGCCAAACAGCTGCGCGGCGAGGTCGCATTCCTGGCCGCGCCGGGGGGCGGGACGCTGGCCCGGATGACCTTCGCCACACCCGAGGCGGTCACGCCCACCGATCCTTCGGACGTGGCCGGAACCGAGTCCCGCAGTCGGCGTTGATCGAACGTGAGACATAGGCGGGACCGTCCCGCCGCCCTTTCGGAGTTTTCCCATGCGCAAGCTGTTCGTTCTGTTCGCCGCCGCCGCCGCCCTGACCACCGCCGCCTGCAACACCGTCGAGGGCGTGGGCGAAGACACCCAGGCCGCCGGTTCGGCCGTCTCGGGTGCCGCGCGCGAAGCCGGCAACTAACACCCTCATCGGGTCCGACCTCCCCCGATCGGACCTGGTCGATCGAAGGCTTTCCCCCCGGCCCTCGAGGCTTGAGAACCCCGCTGGTTTCACCGGCGGGGTTTTCGCTGTTTACCGCCGCGCTTGATCGCCTAGTGTCGCCGCAAGCGGTCGCAGACGCCGCGCCGATTTCAGGGGAAACGCATGAGCGCCAGCGCGCCGACCGACACCGGGCCCGAGGACGGGCCGGGCCTTCGTACCGTGGTAGGGGCCTCGGCCGCCGGGACGGCGTTCGAATGGTACGACTTCTTCATCTTCGGCTCGCTGACAACGATCATCGCGCGGCATTTCTATGCCGATGTGGGCGAGGCGACGAGTTACATCCTGGCGCTGCTGACGTTCGGGGTCGGGTTCGTGGTGCGGCCCCTGGGGGCGCTGGTGTTCGGCTGGTTCGGCGACAAGACGGGACGCAAGACGACGTTTCTGGTGACCATCACCCTGATGGGGGTGGCGACCGTGGCCATCGGCCTGTTGCCGGACTACGGCCAGATCGGCATCGCGGCACCCGTGCTGTTGATCCTGCTTCGGATCGCCCAAGGTTTCGCCCTCGGCGGTGAGTACGGCGGCGCGGCCATCTATGTCGCCGAACACGCGCCGGCCAGGAAGCGCGGCTTCCTGACCGGCTGGATCCAGACCACCGCCGCCATCGGCCTGATCATGGCGCTGAGCGTGATCCTGATCACCCGCGCCATCCTGGGGGTCGAGGCGTTCGATGAATGGGGCTGGCGGATCCCGTTCCTGCTTTCGTTCTTCCTCTTGGTCGTGTCGCTGTGGATCCGGCTGAAGCTGCACGAGAGCCCTGCGTTCAAGCGGATGGTGGCCGAGAGCACCGAACGCCAGGCCCCGTTCCGCGAGAGCTTCGCCACCTGGAAGATCGGCAAATACGTCCTGATCGCCCTGGTCGGCATCATGTTCGCTCAAGGGGCCGTCTGGTACGCGGGCTATTTCTACACGCGGTTCTTCATGGAGCGGGTGCTGAAGGTCGAGGTGGCCACGGTGGACGGGCTTATCCTGGCCATCACGGTCGCGTCGGCGGTGCTGTACGTCTTCTTCGGCTGGCTGTCGGACCGGGTCGGGCGCAAGCCGGTGATGGTCGGCGGGATGGTGCTGTTCCTGATCGCGGTCTTCCCGGGCTTCCAGGCCCTGACCCGCGCGGCCAACCCGGCGCTGGCGGCGGCCCAGGCCGCGTCGCCGGTGACGGTGGTGGCGGACCCGGCCACCTGTGCGGTGCAGTTCGATCCGGTCGGCAAGGCGGCCTTCGCCTCGTCCTGCGATCTGGCCAAGAACGTCCTGTCCAACGCGGGCGTGTCCTATGACAATGAAAGCGCCTCGCCGGGCACGGTGGCCAGCGTGCGGGTCGGCGATGTCACCGTGCCCTCGGTCGAGGGCGCTGGCCTGGCCGGCGATGCCCTGCGCGACGCGCGGGCCGATGTGGATGAACGGGTCAAGGCGGCCTTGGCCCAGGCGGGCTATCCGACCGAGGCCGATCCGGCACGGGTCAATCTGCTGGCCGTGTTCGGCATCCTGATGGTGTTCATGATCGCGGCCACCGCCGTCTATGGGCCCCAAGCCGCAGCGCTGGTCGAGCTGTTTCCGACGCGGGTGCGCTATACGGCGATGAGCCTGCCCTACAACGTCGGCACCGGCTGGGTCGGCGGGTTGCTGCCGGCGGCCAGTTTCGCGCTCGTGGCCTGGTCGGGGAACATCTATTTCGGCCTGTGGTATGCGGTGGGCTTCACGGCGGTGGCGGCGGTGGTCGCGATCCTGCTCCTGCCCGAGACACGCGGTCGTGACCTGAACACCATCGGCGACTGAGCGTTGAAACAGCGAAGCGTCGGGCTCAAGTAGCGCGAAGCGCGATAGCCCAAGGACTCTGCCAATGAACACCGCCGCCAAATCCGCCGGACTGAAACTGTTGCGCGAGCATGCCTTGATCGCGGGCAAGGCCGTGCCGGCGAACGGCAAGGGGATCGCCGTCGATGATCCGGCGACCGGCGATGTGATCGGCCACATCCCGGACCTGGGCGAAACGGAAACCCAGCAGGCCATCGAGGCGGCGCATGACGCCTTCGCCGCCTGGTCCACCTCGGACCCGTTCAAACGCGCGGCCTTGCTGCGCGAATGGGCGCGGCTGATCGACGAGAATACCGAGGGGCTGGGCGCGCTGATGGCGCTGGAGAACGGCAAGCCGTTCGAGGAGGCCAAGGGCGAGGTGACCTATGCCAACAGCTTCCTGAAATGGTTCGCCGGCGGGGCCGAGCGGCTGATCGGTGAGACGCAGGCCAGCCCGCTGGGCCACACCATCCTGACCTTCCGAAAGGCGATCGGGCCGTGCGCCCTGATCACGCCCTGGAACTTCCCCGCCGCCATGCTGACGCGGAAATTGGGCCCGGCCTTCGCCGCCGGCTGTACCGCCGTGGTCAAGCCGGCGTCCCAGACGCCGTTCACGGCCATCGCCCTGGCCGAACTGGCCTACGAGGCGGGGCTACCGAAGGGGGCGCTCAGCATCGTCACCGGCGACGCCGCGACCATCGGCAAGGTGCTGACGGACTCTCCAAGAATCCGCAAGCTGAGCTTCACCGGTTCGACCGCCGTGGGGGCCAAGCTGGCCGAGCAGTGCGCCCCGACCCTGAAACGGGTGTCGCTGGAACTGGGCGGGGCGGCGCCGCTGATCATCTTCGAGGACGCCGACATCGACCACGCGGTCGAGGAGACGATCAAGGCCAAGTTCCGCAATGCCGGTCAGACCTGCGTCTGTCCCAACCGGGTCTATGTCCAGGCCTCGATTTCCGAGGCCTATGGCCAGGCCCTGGCCAAGGCGGTCGGGGCGATCAAGGTCGGCCCGGCCTTCGAGGACGGCGTCAAGGTCGGCCCCCTGATCGAGCCCAAGGGGGTGGAGAAGGTCGAGGACCACCTGAAACGCGTCACCGCCTCGGGGGCGAAGGTTCTGACCGGCGGGGAGCGGCATGCCCTCGGCGGGCGCTTCTTCCAGCCGACGGTGACCCTGGGCGGGGACGACGAGATGTTCCGGCATGAGGAGACGTTCGGGCCGCTGGTCCCCGTCTTCCCGTTCGAGACCGAGGAGGAGGTGGTGGCCAAGGCCAATGACAGCGAGTTCGGCCTGGCGTCCTACCTGTTCACGAAAGACCTGAACCGCGCCGTCCGCGTCGCGCGCCGGATCGAGGCGGGCATGGTCGGGGTCAACACCGGGCTCACCTCCAACGCCATCGCGCCGTTCGGTGGGGTGAAATCGTCCGGCTATGGCCGTGAGGGCTCGATCCACGGCATCGACGAATACGTGGAAATCCAGGCCGTCACGCTCGACCTGAAGTGAGGCGGCGGGCGCTCAAGCCCTTCGCCTGGCCGCTGGCCCTGCTGGCGGTGGCGGCCGGGCTGATCGGAACGGCGCAGGGTTTGGCGGCGATCGACGGCTTTCGCCTTTACGGCACGGTCCAAGCGTTCGGGGAGATCGTCGGCGTGATCGGTGCGGTGTGGCTGGTTGTGGTCCTCGGGCGCGCCGCCCTGGCGCGCCGTCGCACAGGCGACTGAGCGCCCGATGTTTCACCTCGGGCCCGCTTCGACATCGGTCTTGAGCCGGTCCAGTAGATCGACCGCCCGGGCCGCATAGGGGCCGATCCAGCGGTCGTGGATGTGCTTGACCGGCAAGGGGTTGAGGGAATTCCACCGCTCGCGCCCGCGCCGTTCCACCAGCACCAGATCGGCCGCCTCCAATACCTTGAGATGCTGCATCACCGTGCAGCGGTCCAGCGGCGCGAACCGCACGCACAGGTCGCCCGTGGTCTGGGGCCGGTCCTTGAGCGCGTCCATGATCCGGCGGCGCAGCGGGGCCGCCAAGGCCTTGAAGACGCGGTCCTCCTGATTCGGCGTTGACATGTTATAGAAATATAACCTATGAGCCGTTCCAGCAAGGAGGATGCAGCATGGAACTCAGGTTCAGTGTCGCCGCGCGGATCGCCCGCCCCGTGGCCGAGGTGTTCGAGGCCGTGGCCGATCCGAAGAAACTGTCCGGCTATTTCACCACCGGCGGGGCCGTCGGGCGGCTGGAGACCGGCGCGACCGTGCAATGGGATTTCGCCGACTTCCCGGGGGCCTTCCCGGTCGATGTGGTCGAGGTCGAGCGGAACCGCCGCATCGTGCTGCGCTGGGAGGCCAACGACGGCCCGCCCGACGACGGCGATGCGGTGGTCAATGCCGGCTATCAGACCATCGTCGTTATGACCTTCGAGCCCTTGGACGGCGACACCCGCACCCTGGTTCGGATCGAGGAAAGCGGCTGGCGCGAGACGCCGACCGGGCTGAAGGCGGCGTTCGGCAACTGCCAGGGCTGGATGCAGATGCTGTGCGCGATGAAGGCCTATGTCGAACATGGCCTGAACCTGCGCGAGGGCATGTTCGTCTGACGCAAGGGCGGCGGTCGATGGATCGCCGCCCTTGTTTCGACAGGGTCAGGCGGTCGCCGCCGCGGGCCGGAGAGCCCAGGCCTGGAGGGCGGCGAAGCCGGCAACGACAGCCGCCTGGGCGATGACGAAGGCGATGCCCAGGGCGTTGGGCTCAAGCCAGCCCAAGGCCAGGGTCAGGCCGCTCTCGACCGCCCACAGGACGTTGATGGCGATCACGGCCAGGACCAGCGGCCGGGGTGGACGGGGCCGCAGGGCCAGGGCCGCCACGCCCAGGGCATAGGCGATCAGGAACAGGCCGGCCGGCTGGGTGAAGGTCGCGTCGAGACCGAGATAGGTCTCCAGCGGGTCGGCGGCGAAGGCCATCAACAGGCCGGTCGCGCCGCTGGCCATAGCATCGAGGCCCAGGACGCGGCGCAGGAACAGGGTGGGGTCGGTTCGGGTCATGTCATCCTCCTGTGTTGACGGGGCCAGATTGGCGGGGCGGGGATCGCGGGTCGATTACGCGTCAGGTAATGGCGGCGATGATCGTCGTCTGTTTGGATCACGGCCATGACCGAAACCCTCGCCCCCGCCGCCTTCGGCCCCGCCCTGCGCCAATGGCGTCAACGCCGCCGCCTGTCTCAGTTGGACCTGGCGCTGGAGGCCGACATCTCGGCGCGGCATCTGAGCTTTCTGGAAACCGGGCGGGCGCGGCCCAGCCGGGACATGGTGCTGAGGCTCGGCGACTGTCTGTCGGTCCCGATGCGCGAGCGAAACGCGCTGCTGACCCTGGCCGGATTCGCAGCGGTGCATGGCCGGCGCAGCCTGGACGCGCCCGACATGGCCGCCGCGCGCGCGGCGATCGAACGGCTGCTGAAGGCGCATGAGCCGTTTCCGGCCCTGGCCATCGACCGGGGCTGGACGATGGTCATGGCCAATGCCTCGGTGGGGCCGCTGCTCGAGGGGGTGGCGGCGCATCTGCTGGAGGGGCCGGTCAATGTGCTGCGGCTGAGCCTGCATCCCGAGGGGCTGGCCCCGCGCATCCGAAATCTGCCGGAATGGCGGGCCCATGTGCTGGAGCGGCTGCGCGGCCAGTTCGCGGCCTCGGCCGATCCGGCGATCCTGGCGCTGCTGGACGAGTTGTGGGGCTATGGCGGCAAGAGCGGGCCGAGGGCGACGGTGCCGGGCGAGGCGATCGTGACGCCGCTGATCCTGGACGGGCCGGCGGGGCCGCTGTCGTTCATCTCGACCACGACGGTGTTCGGCACGCCGCTGGACGTGACCCTGTCGGAGATCGCGATCGAGGCCTTCTTCCCGGCCGACGACGAGACGGCGAGGGCGTTAGGCGCCCGCTAGACGACGGGCGGCGGCGAGGTCGTCGGCATTGTCGACCGACAGGGGGGCGTCGGGGACCACGGCGGCTCGGATCGTCAGGCCCATCTCCAGGGCGCGGAGCTGTTCCAGCTTCTCGCGGATTTCCAGCGGCGACGGCGGGGCGGCGCAGAAGCGGTCCAGGGCGGCGCGGCGATAGGCATAGAGGCCGATGTGCCGCCAGACGGGGCCGTCGCCATGCAGGGTCGAACGGGTGAAATAAAGCGCTCGGCCCTGGCGGCCATCGGCGTCCAGGGCCAGGACGGCCTTGACGACATCGGGGTTGGTACGATCCGCGCTATCGGCCTCGGGCGCGACCAGGGTGGCGATGTCGGCGTCGGCATGGTCGGCCAGGACGGCGACGCAGGCACGGGCCAGGCCAGGTTCGGCGAACGGCATGTCGCCCTGCAGGTTGACGATGACGTCGTGGGTCCCGTCGGGGTCCAGCGTCGCGGCGGTCACTTGGATACGGTCGGAGCCGCTGGGCAGGGCGGGATCGCTCAGCACCGCCTCGCCGCCCGCCGCCCGGATCACGTCCACGATTTCGGGATCGCCGGCGGCGACGGCGACGCGATAGCCCGAGGCGGATGCCCGCTCCCACGCGCGGACGATCATGGGCAGGCCGCCGATGTCGGCCAGGGGTTTTCCGGGCAGGCGGGTCGCGGCCATGCGCGCCGGGATCAGGACCAGGGGGTTCATCGTTGACTTCCCGACAAGGCTGCGACGCCCGGACACGTCCGGGGCGGCGCGGGCCGGTTGCGAACCGGGCGCTAGCGTGTAAGAGACGCCCACGCAAGAATTCGCCCTTCGATCGCCAGCGGTCGGGGCCTCATGGACGGGATGCGACGACGCGTATGAGCGGCGATCTGGAACTGAACAAGATACTCGGTGCGGGCCTGGCGACGGCGTTCGTCATCCTGATGGTGCGTGAAGGCTCGGCCATGATCTATGCGCCCCACGCGCCCGAGAAGATGGGCTATTTCGTCGATGCGCCGGAAGAGGCCGCGGGCGGGGCCGGCGAGGCCGAACTGCCGCCGGACTGGGGCACGGTCATCCCGGTCGCCGACGTGGCCGCGGGCGAGGCCGCCTTCGCCCGCTGCGTGGCCTGTCACACGATCAACTCGGGCGGGGCGAACGGCATCGGCCCGAACCTGTATGGTGTCGTCGGCCGCCAGGTCGCCGGCGTCGGCGGCTTCGCCTATTCCGAGGCGATGGTTGGGCATCAGTCAGTCGATCCGACCTGGTCGCTGGATGCCCTGGACCAGTTCATCACCGCGCCGCAACGCTATGTCAGCGGCACCAAGATGTCGTTCGCTGGGCTGCGCGACACCCAGACACGGGTGAACCTGATCGCCTATCTGCGGGCCCAGGGCTCGCCCGGGTTCCCGGTCCCCGCGCCCGACCCGGCACGCCAGCCGGGGGCCGCGGCCGCTGGAGCCGCCCCGGCCGACGGCGCGGCCACGACCGGAGCTGGCGCTCTGCCGGAAGGGACCGATCCCGCAGCCGGAGCTCCTGGCACGACCCCCAGCACAGCCCCGACTACCGGCCCGGGCGGCCAGCCGACGACCGAGGAGGCCCCTGTCGCGCCTCCGGCCGCCGAGAGCCTGGCTCCGGGGAACGATCCGGAGACGTAACGCCGCAAGCCCAAGGCGGCGTCGGCCGATCGTCGCCGAGCCGGCGCTCAGAGGCGGCGGAAGATCGGAGGCTTGAAGCCGTCGGTGCGGTAGCGGGCATCGGCGTCCAAAAGCGGTTCGACCACCACCTGTCCGTGATGGCTCGTGGCATGGATCACTTGGTCCGAATCCACCATCAGGGCGACGTGGCCGGTCCAGGCGTGATCGCCGGGCGCATGCAGCCAGATGACCAGATCGCCACGCTGGGCTTCGTCCCGGACGACGGCGCGACCGAGTTCGGCCTGCTGATCGGCGTGGCGCGGGCCGGCCAGGCCACAGGCGTAGAGGGCCTGCTGCACCAGGCCGGAGCAGTCGGTCTCGATCGACGAGCGCGCGCCGAGGCTATGAGGCGTGCTCAGCAGCCGCTCGGCGACGGTCACGGGATCGGTCTCGAACGTGCCGATCGGGGCGAGGGTGTCGTCGGATATATCCGCCGTGACCAGGGCGTTCAGCGGCAGCGGACCTCGGGTCGAGGCCACGCGGCGGGTCGGACGGGCGGTGGCGGGCGTCAGGGCGTCCGTGCGGACCCAGCCGACCAGGCCGTCGCGGCGGGCCTGGCCCCAGGCGTGGCCATCGGCCTGGTCCAGCACGTCGAAGACCTCGCCGTGGATTAGCTGGTCGATCCGCTCGGCGTCGGCATCGGGGGCGGCGAACAGGTCGCCGACCGGCACGGCACAGACCATCGCCCGGGTCGCGCGATAGGCGTCGGCACGCACGATCCCCTCCAGCGCCAGGGCCGCGAGGTCGGGCCGGGCGAGGGTCGTGCGGGGATCCAGGACTGTGGCGTCAGTGGGCAAACCAGGCACTCGTCGGTTGGACGAAGACCCTGACAGCCGAAGGCGAAGGGGGCGTTAACGCGGGTGCCCTTGCCAAGCCCGTTCCGCGTTCTCACCTCAGTGCCCGGAGGGACCGAACCGTGCTGTTTCTGTGTTGCCTGGTCATCGTCGCCGCCCTGGCCGCCGATCCGCGAAGCGTGACCGGTGCCGTCATCCGGCGCTGGCTGGTCGAAAAGCCGGCCGCTGCGCTTGACCGGTTGTCCGCGGGCCAGATCGTTCTGTACGCCGGACTGGGACTGTTCGGATTGTTCCTGGTCGCGGCCTTCCAGACGGACGGAATGCGGCTGTTCGGCTTCATGTTGCCGGAGACGCTGGCCTGGTTCGCGGCCTTTGATGTGGCCCTTTTCGTCGATGCCCTGCTGATCGCGGCGACGGTCACGATGTCGAGAGCCGTGACGGTCGTCCGGCACAGAGTTTCCGAAGCGGGCCGATCGGTGCGGCTGGTCGTCCGCAAGACGGCGTCGCGCGCCCGGCGGACACCGTCGCGGCCACGCCCTCGTCTGCCCACCGACGGCGATGGCCCTCGATGCGGCGGCGTCTACGCCTTCGGATAGCGGCCCATCAACAGGTCGTGACAGGCGCGCAGCCCTTGCGCCTCTCCGCCTTCGGGGTGGCCGGGGCGGTTGCGGGGGTTCCAGGCGAAGACGTCCAGGTGGGCCCAGGAGCCCGTCGCCGGGGCGAACCGCTGCAGGAACAGGGCGGCGGTAACCGAACCGGCCTGGGCCCAGCCGGCGGGATCGTTGCGCAGGTCGGCGATCTCGGCCTCGACGGCGGAGCGATAGCCGGGCCACAGCGGCATGCGCCACAAGGGGTCGCGGAAGCGGGCGGCGCTGGCCAGAAGGTCGGCGGCCAGGGTGTCGTCGTCGGTATAGAGCGGGGGCAGTTCAGGACCGAGCGCGACGCGGGCCGCGCCCGTCAGGGTGGCGAAATCAAGGGTCAGCTCGGGGGCGTGTTCGGCCGCGCGGGTGAGTAGGTCGGCGAGGACCAAGCGGCCCTCGGCGTCGGTGTTGCCGATCTCGACGGTCAGGCCCTTGCGGGTGTTGAGGACGTCGCCGGGGCGGAAGGCGTCGCCGGAGACGGCGTTCTCGACCGCGCCGACCAGCATGACCAGGCGCGCGTCCAGGCCGCTCTGCATCAGCAGCTGGCCGAGGGCCAGGACGTGGGCCGCGCCGCCCATGTCCTTCTTCATGTTGCGCATGCCGGCAGCGGCCTTCAGGTCCAGGCCGCCGGTGTCGAATACCACCCCCTTGCCGACCAGGGCCACCAGCGGGCGGTCGGACCGGTCCAGGTTCCAGCCGATCTCGATCACGCGCGGCCCTCGCTCGGGGACGGCGGCGCGGCCCACGGCATGCAGGGCCGGATAGCCGTCGCGCAGGTCGTCGCCGACCGTGACCGTGAGCGAGGCTGCATGCGCCTGGGCGATGTCGCGGGCGACGGTCTCCAGATCGGCGGGGCCCATGTCGGCGGCGGGGGTGTCGATCAGCCGGCGGGTGAGGGCGCAGGCTTGGGCGATGTTCAGGGTGGCGTCGATGTCCACACCCGGGGGCGCGACCAGCCGCGGGGTCGGTCTGGCCGGGCCCGCGCGATAGCGGTCGAAGCGATACGAGCCGAGCGCAAAGGCCAGGGCGGCGAGGGCCGCGTCGTCGGGGCCCATCTCGCCTTCGATCCGCCAGGCTCCGGCGGGCAGGCGGGCCGCCGCGCCGCGCAGGATCAGCGGGTCGAACCGCTCGCCGATGCCCAGCAAGGCCTGGTCGATGTCGCCGTCCGGGCCCGGCACGGTCAGGAGCTGGCCGGACTTGCCCGTGAAATCATGCGCCGAGGCCCACCGTCCGACCGCCCCGTCCGGCACCCTGCCCGGCGCGACGAGACGCAGCACGCGGGCGTCGGGGGCATCGGCGACGAGGACGAGATCGGTCATGAAGGCTCGCGGGGCTCGAAGGTAGGTGGACGGCGGGATCGTTAACCCTTGATTGACGCCGAAGCGGGACTCTGGAGCCCTCGAATTCCCGACCGGACCCGCCCCATGTCGCCCAAGCCGCCGTCCATCGCAATCGCCTTGGCGATCCTGTCGCTCGCCGGGACGGTCGTGGCCCAGACGCCGACCCGCCAACCGGCCACGGCGGCCGAGCGCGCGGCCTATGACCGGCTGGACCCCTTGGCACGGTCGGTGGTGTGGCAGCGCGAGCGCGATCTGAACCCGGCGGACCCGGTCGCAGGCGTCAAGGTGGCCGAGGCCCTGCGACAGCTTGGGCAGTACGACCAGGCGGCCCAGGCGGCCGAACAGACCCTGCTGATCCAGCCGAACAATGCCGAGGCCATGCTGGAGGTCGGCCGGGCCCATATCGCGCGGGGCCAGGCCTTTTATGGCATCGCGGCCCTGGAAAAGGCCCGGGCGATCGATCCGCGCGACTGGCGGCCGCTATCCCTGCTGGGGGTGGCCTACAACCAGGTGAGGCGCAAGGACGACGCCCGCGCGGCCTGGGCCGAGGGTCTGCGGCTGTCGCCGGACAATGCCGATATCCTGACCAATGCGGCGATTGCCCTGATGGCCGACGGCAATGTGGCGGGGGCCGAGCCGCTGTTGCGCCGGGCGGTGGCCCAGCCCAATGCGACCCTGAAGATGCGCCAGAATCTGGCGCTGGTGATCGGCCTGCAGGGAAACATGGCCGAGGCGGAGAATATGCTGCGCCGCGACCTGCCACCGGAACAGGCCGATCAGAATCTGAACTGGCTGCGCTCGCGCCAGACGGCGCCTGCCGCGACGGGCGAGGCGCCGGCCACGGCCCGGACCTGGGATTCGCTCAGCCAATAAGAAAGGGCCGGCCCTTTGCAGGACCGGCCCCTTCGTCGCGCTGTGGGTTGCGATCAGCCGCCGCGCTGAGCATCGGCCAGTTCGACCCGGGCGCGCAGATGGGCGTCGGCCGAGACCGCGGTCGAGATTTCATTGAACCGCTCCAGCGCCAGGCCGGAGGATTCGACGGCGGTGGCCATCTGGGCCTGTTGTTCGGTCGTGGGCTGGCCGCCGTTCGGGACGATGGTGCGGACCTGAGCCATGGTCGTGGCGAACTGCTGGACCTCCGCGTCGGTGACGCCGGCGGCGACCGAGCCGGCGGCCGGTTCCGGGGCATCGATCACGGCCAGGCGGGCGCGCAAGGCCGCATTGCTGGAGACGGCGGTTGAGATGGCGTTGAACTGTTCGACGCCCAGGCCCGAGGCCTCGACGGCCGCGGCCATCTCGGCCTGCTGCTCGGCGGTGGGGGTGCCCGAGCCGACGGCCGTGGCGACGGCGCTCATACGGCCCATGGCGGTGGAGAAGGCTTGCAGCTGGGCGTCGGTGACGGTTTCGGCGGACACGCCCGCGGTGACGCCGGGGACCGGGGTTTCGACCGAAAGGGCGGCGTCCTGGGCCTGGGCGGCACCGGCGATCAGGGCGACGGCAGATGCAGCAGCGAACACTTTAAGCATGACAACTCCTTGTTACCATTGATGTTCAGGATGGCGGGGCTGGCCTGAACGGCATCTGAACCCGACGGGTCCGGTTGCGTTGGGCCGTGACGAGCCTGTGAAATGCGGCCACAGCGTCACGGTTTCGAGGCAGGCCTATCACAAGGTCGGCCATATGGTCACGCTTCGGTGATCAGCAGCTTTGCCAAGCGGGACGTGCGCGCCTATCTCGGGGCCATGATCGATGACCTGTACAGCGCGCGCATCCTGGGGCTGGCGGCCAATATGCCACGCGCCGGGCGGCTGGCCGCGCCGCAAGGGACCGGCGAGCGGGTGGCCAAGCTGTGCGGATCGCGGGCGGTGGTCGATGTGGTGCTGGACGGCGAGGGGCGGGTCGTCGATTTCGCCCAGGAGGTCAAGGCCTGTGCCCTGGGACAGGCGGCGGCGGGCGTGCTGGGAGAGGTCGTGGTCGGGGCCTCGGCCGGGGAGATCGAGGGCGCTCGCGACGCCATGCTGGCCATGCTGAAAGCGGGCGGCGAGGGGCCGGTCGGGCGGTTCGAGGGCCTGCGGGCCTTGAGACAGGTTGCGGACTATCCGGCGCGGCATGCCTCGACCATGGTGGCGATCGAGGCGACGCTGGACGCCGTGCGGCGGGCGGCGGCCACAAACGCGGCTGCCTTCTCCCCTCGGGGGAGAAGGTGGGCGGCGGAGCCGCTCGGATGAGGGGGCTGTGTCACCAGACTCGCAGTCCGAAGGTCGAATCCGTATTCGGCAGCCCCCTCAACCGTCTCGCTTCGCGAGCCACCTTCTCCCCCGAGGGGAGAAGGGATCGCCGCGCTGTGTCGAGACCGGGATGAGCAGCACGGAAGCCATGAGTACCCTCTATGAACGCGGCGTGCGCCTGGCCCATCGGGGGTACAAGGTGACGCTGTCGCCCTTCTTCGGACAGTCGTGCCGGTTCCTGCCGACCTGTTCGGACTATGGCCGGGACGCGCTGATCGCGCACGGGCCGGTCAAGGGGGGGTGGCTCACCCTGCGGCGCGTCTGTAAATGCCACCCCTGGGGCGGGTCGGGGTATGACCCGGTGCCGCCGATCTCCGACAAAGACTGATTTCCATGATCCAGCTGACCTTTCCCGACGGTGCCACGCGAGACTATCCGGCGGGCTCGACCGCTCGCGAGGTGGCGACATCGATCTCGCCGTCGCTGGCCAAGAAGGCGGTGCTGGCCGAGCTGAACGGCGAACAGCGCGACATGGACCGGGTGCTGGAGGCGGGCGGGGCGTTCCGCCTGATCATGCGCGACGACCCGGCGGCCCTTTATACGATCCGGCACGATACGGCGCATGTGTTGGCCGAGGCGGTGCAGACCCTGTTCCCCGGAACCCAGGTCACGATCGGCCCGGCCATCGAAGACGGCTTCTATTACGACTTCTATCGCGAGATTCCCTTCTCGACGGACGACTTCGCGGCGATCGAAAAGGAGATGGCCCGGATCGTCGATCGCGACGCGAAATTCGAGCGCGAGGTCTGGGACCGCGACGAAGCCATCGTCTTCTTCGAGGCGCGGGGCGAAAAGTTCAAGGCCGAGCTGATCCGCGACCTGCCCGCCGACGAGACCATCACGCTCTACAAGCAGGGCGACTGGATCGACCTGTGCCGGGGGCCGCATTTCCCGTCGACGCGCCATGTCGGCAAGGCGTTCAAACTGACCAAGTTGGCGGGGGCCTATTGGCGCGGGGATTCCAAGCGCGAGCAGCTGCAGCGCATCTATGGCACCGCCTGGGCAACCCAGGCCGACCTCGACGCCTACCTGCAACGCATCGAGGAGGCCGAGAAGCGCGATCACCGCCGGATCGGCCGCCAGATGGAACTGTTCCACATGCAGGAAGAGGGCCGGGGCATGGTCTTCTGGCACCCCAAGGGCTGGGTGCTGTGGCAGGTCATCGAGGCCTATATGCGCCGCCGGCTGGACGCGGCGGGATACGTCGAGGTCAAGACGCCCCAGGTTCTGGACCGCAAATTCTGGGAGGCCTCGGGCCACTGGGAGAAGTACCGGCCCAATATGTTCGTGTGCGAGACGGTGGAGGGCGAGACGCTTTCCCTGAAGCCGATGAACTGTCCGGGGCATGTGCAGATCTTCGACCAGGGCCAGCGGTCATATCGCGAACTGCCGCTGCGGATGGCCGAGTTCGGGGCCTGTCACCGCTATGAGCCGTCGGGGGCGCTGCATGGGCTGATGCGGGTGCGCGGCTTCACCCAGGACGACGCCCACATCTTCTGCCGCGAGGACCAGATCGTGGAGGAGACGGCCAATTTCATCGAACTGGCCCGCAGCGTCCACGCCGACCTGGGTATGGAGACGGCTTACATCAGCCTGGGCACACGGCCCGAGACGCGCGCCGGCTCGGATGAGTTCTGGGACAAGGCCGAGGCGCTGATGGCCGAGGCGGCCCGCGCCGCCGGGACCGAGCCGGTCGTGACCGAGGGCGACGGGGCCTTCTATGCGCCGAAGCTGGATTTCGTGGTCAAGGATGCGATCGGTCGCGAGTGGACCTGTGGCACGATCCAGCTGGACTATGTCCTGCCAGAGCGGCTGAACGCGGAATATGTCGGCGAGGACGGGCAGAAGCATCGGCCGGTCATGCTGCATCGGGCGATTCTGGGCAGTTTCGAGCGGTTCATCGGCATCATGATCGAAAACTATGCCGGTGCCTTTCCGCTGTGGCTGGCCCCGGTCCAGGCGGTGGTGGCCACCATCACCTCGGACGCCGACGACTATGCGGTCGAGGTCGCTGCCCGGTTCAAGGCGGCGGGGCTGCGGGTCGAGACCGACCTGCGGAACGAGAAGGTCGGCTACAAGGTGCGGGAGCACTCCGTCGGCAAGGTGCCCGTGATCGCCGTGGTCGGCCGCAACGAGGCGGCCGAGGGGCAGGTGGCCATCCGCCGCCTGGGATCACAGGCCCAGACGGTGGTCACGGTCGAGGAGGCGATCCGCATCCTCAGGGAGGAAGCGACGCCGCCGGACTTGCGGATCTAGGTAACGAGGGCCGACGGAGTTTCATTTCCCTCCCCTTCAGGGGAGGGCGGTCGGAGCGCAGCGGAGACCGGGTGGGAGGGGCCCGGCTGCCCGGGGTGGATCTCGCAGTCGCCCCCACCCGCTCGCTTCGCGAGCCCCCTCCCCTGAAGGGAAGGGAGAGAAGACGGCGCCTCTTATCCGCAACCCGGACGGTGCCCATATGGGACGGATGACCCCACTCTCCATTCTCGATCTCGCTCCGGTGCCCGAGGGCTCCGACGTCTCGCAAGCCCTGGGCAACACCATCGACCTTGCCCGCCAGGCCGAGCGGCTGGGCTATCGCCGCTACTGGCTGGCCGAGCATCACAACATGCCGGGGATCGCTTCGGCGGCGACTTCGGTGGTGATCGGGGCGGTGGCGGCGGCGACCCGGACAATCCGGGTCGGGGCGGGCGGTGTCATGCTGCCCAATCATGCGCCCCTGGTGATCGCCGAGCAGTTCGGGACGCTGGCGGCGCTGCATCCGGGGCGGATCGATCTGGGTCTGGGGCGGGCGCCGGGGTCGGACATGGCCACGGCGCGGGCGTTGCGGCGCAATCTGGCGGGCGATGCCGACGGTTTTCCGCAGGACGTGGTCGAGCTGATGCACTGGTTCGCGCCGGCCACCGAGGATCAGCGCTTGCGCGCCAACCCGGGCGAGGGGCAGGACGTGCCGATCTGGATCCTGGGGTCGTCGACGTTCGGGGCCCAGTTGGCGGCGCATCTGGGCCTGCCCTATGCCTTCGCCAGCCATTTCGCGCCGGCCGAGATGACGGCGGCGATCCGCATCTATCGCGAGACGTTCCGGCCATCGGAGCGGCTCGCGCAGCCCTATGTGATGCTGGGGTTCAATGTGTTCGCGGCCGACACGGATGCGCAGGCGCGGCATCTGTTCAGCTCGTTGCAGCAGGCCTTCGTCAATCTGCGCTCGGGGCGGCCGGGCAAGTTGCCGCCGCCGGTCGAGGGTTATGCCGAGCGGCTGGGCGCGGGCGAGCGGGCCATGATCGATCAGGCCCTGGCCTGTTCGGCGGTCGGCGGGCCCGACACGGTGCGGGCGCAGCTGAGGGCGTTCGTGGACCGGACCGGGGCCGATGAACTGATGGTCACCAGCCAGGTCTGGGATCATGCGGCGCGGGTGCGGTCGATCGAGATCTTGGCCCAGGTCGCGGCGGACCGGGCCGAGGCGGCCTGAGCGGTCACGTGTCCGAGGGGCTCGGCCGGTCCAGGGGACGGGGCGGCGCGACCTGGATTTCTGGGCCGGTGTCGGCGGTCAGGGCCTGCCATTCCGCGCCCAGGGCCACGGCGCGTTCCAGCGTCGCCTGAAGCGGATCGCGCGGGTCGGGGCGGGCGATGGCGCGGGCGTGGCCCAGAACCCGGGCGGCCGCCGCCAGCTGTTCGTCCTTGGCATCGCGGCCCAGGTCCTCCAGCGAGGCGAAGCGCCAGCCGTCCTGGGGCGGATATTGCGCCAGCATGGCCCAGCGGTCCTCGGGCGACATGCGTTCGGCGACGAAGGTCCAACGGCTCTGGCCCGGCGCGCGGGCGTAGTGGCCGGGCAGGGTCGGCAGATCGTGATCGGCATAGATCACAAGGGCGTCGTCACAGATGCGGTCCAGCATCCGGCCGAATCGGTCCTTTCCCGCAGGTTCGCCGGTGCGGTCCCAGGGATCGTGGGCCTGCGCCTCGGCGCGGGGGTCGCGGCCGCCGCGCAGGCCCAGCGCCCGCGCGATGCCGCGAAAGAACACCGCCCAGGAAAACTCACCCGGCCGCCGGGTCCGCACGGGTCAGTCCACGTTCAGGGCGCTGGTCACCGAGACGTCATAGACGACGCGGGTGATCGACTGGACCGCCTCGAAGAATTTGCGCAGTTCGGCTGTGCCGGAGCGTGGGACATACAGGATGTCGCCCGGTTCGATGACGAAATTGCCGGCGGTGAAGAAGCCGACGCCTTCCTCCAGATCGAGGCGATAGACGACCGGCACGCCGCGCGGGGTCGGCGGCTGGGTCAGGCCCAGGGCCTGGGCCACTTGGGGCCGCTCGAAGCGGAACACCATGACCGAGCGGGCATTGGCGGAATTGGTGTCCAGGCCGCCGACGCGCGAGATCATATTGGCGAGGGTCAGTTCGCCCGCCTCCATCTGGACGTCTGCCACGGCGCCGACGGCACCGAAGGTGCTGTAGCGGCGGGGGCGATAGACCAGATTGACCTGGTCGCCGCGCGCCAGGCGGATGTTCTCGGCGAAGCTGGTGCTAACAGCGCTGAGCGGGGCGGTGAAGGTCTGGCCGTCGCGCTGGATGCTGACGATGACGTCCTCGACCGGGCGGGGCGAGCCACCGGTGGCCGCGATCACGTCCAGGATGCGATCGGCATTGGAGCTCAGCGGGGCGCGGCCGGGCTGGCGGACCTCGCCGAGCACAGTGACGGCGTTATAGGCGTTCTCGGCCACGGAGACGACGACCTGGGGATTGCCGACCTTGCCGACCAGGGATCGGCGGATGGCGGCACCGGCCTCGGTCGCGGTCAGGCCGGCGACATTGACGCGGCCGCCGAACGGGATGGTGACGGCACCGTTGCCGTCGACCACGACGGCGGGAAGGGTTCCATTGCCAGAGCGGATGCTGTCCGCCCCAATGCCGCCGCCGCCGAATAGGGTGCCGCTGGGCTCGAAGATGGAGACGGCCAAGGTGTCGCCCGGGCCGATCAAGCCGGTCGGCCCCTGCGAGCCGGCCTGGGCCAGGGTGCCGAGGAAGGCGGGGGGCGTGGCCTTGATCCGCTCCGAGACCTCATAGGTCAGATCGACGATCTGATAGGACGCGGCCTGGTCGATACCCGCCGCGCCGCGTTCGACCGCACGGCCGGTGGGTCCGTCGCGCGACAGGCTGGAGCAGGCCGACAGAAGGGCCATCATGGACAGGGCCAGGATGGAACGCGAAGTCTTGGTCATGGCGATCATGGCCCTTGATTACCGGGGTTTGCGGCGTGCGGCCATAGGGCGCGAAACCGTCAGGCCTTCAGCCCGACGCGGGCCGCGACCTGGGCGAAATGGCGGTCCCAGGTGGGCGCGACATAGGGCACATGGGCAGGACGGACCAGGGTCGCGCGGGTGATCGCCGCCAGCCAGCCCAGGCCGTCCAGCGGATCGATCAGGATGGCGTCGGGCACCAGCTCGCGGTGCGCCGGGATGTCCGACGCGATCAGCGGCACGCCGAGGGCGCAGGCCTCGACCGCCGGCAGGTCGAAACCCTCGACGGAGGAGGGCGCCAGCACGGCCTGGGCGCCGCGCATCAGTGTCGCCAGTGAGGCGTCGGGCAGGTCGGCGGCCTGGTGCACGATGCCTCGCAGGTTGGGGGAGCGTTGCAGGTGGTCGAGGACGGCCTCGTTCTCCCAGCCGTAGCGGCCCACGAGCACCAGTTGCGGGGCGGCCTCGCCGAGCTGTTCCTGCAGGCGACGCCAGATGGTCAGGAGGAAGGCCAGGTTCTTGCGGGCCTCGATCGTGCCGACGTGCAGGAAATAGGGGCGAGGCGTGCGACCGCGCGGGGCCTCGCTGAAGATCGGCTCCAGGCCCAGATGGACCGCGTCGATGGGCGGCGGGACCAGGCCCTGGCGGTCGGCGAAGGCGGTCAGCTCATGGGCGGTGTAGCGCGAGTTGACGATGATGCGGGAGGCATGGCGCAGGGCGTTGACGACGCGGGCGGCGTGTTTCTCGCCGTCGCCGGGGCGGCAGAATTCGGGGTGGGTGATCGGGATCAGGTCGTGCAGCAGGACGATGCGGTCGACGCCGACGCGGCTGAGGCTCTGCAGGATCTGGGGGGTGTTCAGGCTGGTGTGGCCGACGTTGAAATATCGGCGACCCGACGGGACGTCGGTCATCTGGCGCGAGCGGAAGAACTGTTTCCACACGCGCAGGCGTTTCGGCGCCGACCGATCGGGTACGGACGGGGGCGCGGGGTCGATGACGGACTGGCCGACCGGATGTTCAGCGTTCAGGACGGCGAACAGGCGGCGCTCGCCCTCGTTCAGGGGGCGGTCGAAGTACTCGCCGGTCCAGCGGTGACGCAGCGAGCGGACGCAGCGGCGGAACCACTCGCCGTCGACGGCCATCAGCTGGTCGTGCTTGGAGCGGACCGGGATCATGCGCACGTCCTGGCGTGCCATCAGCCATTCGGCATAGGCCAGGCAGACACGATCGACGCCGGTCGGGGCGCTGCGCTCGGTGCGGCTGAGCAGGCGGCTGGCGTCGAACAGGACGTCTTCGATCAAAGGATCCCGACCTTTCCGTACAGTTGCCGCAGGCGTTTCTGATAGGCCTGGGGCGAGAAACGATCGGCCTGCAGACGGCCCTTGTCGACCAGTTCGTCGCGCAATCCGGCGTCTCCGTCCAGCATTCTGATGGCCTGTGACAGCGCCGCAACATCATACGGATCGACCATGACGGCGGCTTCACCGGCGACTTCGGGCAGGGCTCCGGCGGTCGAGGTCAGGACGGCGGTGCCGAGTGCCATCGATTCCAGCACCGGCAGTCCAAAGCCCTCGTCCAGCGAGGGGAACAGGGTCGCGCGGGCGCCGCGGATCAGTCCGGCGAGCTGGGCCGCGGGCAGGTAGTCGTGGTGCCGGATGCGGCGCGACGGGGACGGGTCTTCGGCTCGGATGCGGTCCAGCAGATCCAGTTCGGCGTCGGCCAACCAGGATCGGCCGCCGACGATGACGAGGGGAGTCTCGACGTCACTGGCCAGATAGGCCTCGATCAGGCGGCCGATGTTCTTCTTGGGCTCGATCGCGCCGAAGAACAGGAAATAGCCCTTCCAGCCGAGGGCGAAGGCGCGCTCGATCTCGGCGGCGATCTCGCTGTCGGCGCGGGACATGGCGGCCTCGGTCAGGTCGATGGCCTGATAGGTGGTCGTGACGCGGTCGGGATCGACGCCCAGCAGGCGGATCACGTCCTGACGGGTCGTTTCCGACACGGCGGCGATGTGGTCTGCACGATCCGCGATGGACTGGCACAGGGCGCGGTAGCGGTCCGGATCATCCGCCGTGCTGCCGGGCAGCTTCATCGGGATCAGGTCGTGAAACGTATGGATATTGGGCATGCCCTTGGCCCGCATCGGCAGGATCGCGGTCCAGTGCATGGCCGACGGCGCGGGCGTGCCGTGCGTTGCCTCGAAGGTCACAGCGGTCTGGGTACCGTGGCGCCGATAGGCCCGGCGCGCATAATGAAACAGATCGTCCGCGCTCCACTGAAGATCGACGAGAGCCGCGGCGGGGTGATCCGACGATGGGAGTGGCCGGACCCGGCGACCCCATCGGCTGGCCACCGTGCGGCCATAGCGGTCGATCCGCGTGGTCGTCGAGCGATCCCCTGAGGCGGCGCGATCTTCTCTCGGCCCATCCAGAACCTGGGTTTGAAGCCCGATCGCGCGGGCGTTGGCCAGTAGGTTGCGGCCATAGGTGGCGATACCCGAGCCCTTGGCCAGGGCCAGGTTCATGCCGTCGATGCAGAGGGCGCTCATGCGTGGACGATCGGCCCGCCGGTCACGAGACGTAGCCCGCCTGCATCAGTTCGGCGATGTGGACGACAGCGACGGGTCGGGCGTCCTCGACCACGAACAGATTGGCGATCTTGTTGGCGGTCAGAAGATCGACGACGTCGCTCATGCGCTGGTCGGGTTCGACGGTGATCGGCTGGGCGCTCATGATGTCGCGCGCGGTGATGGCGGCGATGTTGTCGGAGAAGGCGCGGCGCACGTCGCCGTCGGTCACGATCCCGGCCAGGGTGCCGTCGTCGTTCAGCACCGCGACCGCCCCCTTGCGACCGGCGGTGATGGCGGAGACGACGTCCGAGAAGGCGGCGTCCAGCGGCACGCTGGCGGGGGCGGCGTGGTTGTCGCCCATCCATTCGCGCACGCTCTGCAGGCTCATGCCCAGCGAGCCGCCGGGGTGGTGCAGGCCGAAATCCTGGGCGGTGAATTCGCGACGGTCCATCAGCACCATGGCGAGGGCGTCGCCCAGCGCCAGGGTCATCAGGGTCGAGGTGGTGGGGGCCAGGCCGTTCGGGCAGGCCTCGGCCACGCTGGGCATGATCAGCGGGACGGCCGACATCCGGGCCAGGAAGCTGGAGGCGCGCTGGGTCAGGCCGATGACCGGGATGTCGTTGCGCTGGCAGAAGATCAGGGGATCGCGCAGTTCGCGGCTCTCTCCGGACGTCGAGATGGCCAGCAGGGTGGTGTCGTGGCGCAGCATGCCCAGGTCGCCGTGGCTCATCTCGGCGGGGTGGACGAAGAAGGCGTTGGTGCCGGTCGAGGCCAGGGTGGCGGCGATCTTGCCGCCGATGTGGCCGGACTTGCCCATGCCGGTCACCACCACATAGCCGGGGCGGGCCAGGATCACGTCCACCGCCCGCGACAGGGCCCCGTCGATGGTCCGCTCCAAAGCCTGGAGCGCCTCGATATTCAGGCGCACCACCTCGCGGGCGCGGTCGCCCATGGAGGCGATCTGCTCGGGCGTGGAGTGGACGATGTCGGGGCTCATCGGCGGGAGCGTCCCTTTCTCTTTTTCGATCGCGCCAGATGCGCCTTTCGCGTTCAATTCGCAACATGGACGAACGGAGGGCGCTTGAAGGCCATGATCGTCGCGCCAAAATAAGGCCGACCGGGCCTCAACCTTTGCCGCCGCCTCGCGTTGTTGCGGCGGGGCCACAAATCAGACCGCATCGAGACCGAATGCCGACAGCCGCCGGACACGCCGACACGACCCTGCACAGACCGCCCGTGGACACGGCGCGGCCGGCGCTTTTCCTGGACATGGACGGGGTGCTGGCGCCGCTGGCCCCGACGCCGGACGCGGTGGGGCCGGTCGAGCGGCGGACGACGGTGATCGCGGCGCTGTTGGATCGGCTGGAGGGCCGGGTCGCCATCGTCAGCGGGCGGACCCTGGACGAGATCGACCGGATCAGCGATGGGGCCGCCCGCTCGGCCTCGGGTGTGCATGGGCTGGAGCGGCGGCGCGGGGACGGCAGCCTGGAACGGGCCGAGGCGTCGCCGGGTGTGCGCGACGCGGTCGAGGCGTTCGAGACCTTCGCCGAGGACCGGCCCGGCATCATCGTGGAGGACAAGGGGGTGTCGGCGGGCCTGCACTATCGCCAGTCGCCGGGCAGCCGGGACGCGGCCGTGGCCCTGGCCGAGACGCTGGCGGCCGAGACGGGGCTGAAGCTGCAGCCGGGCCATATGGTGCTGGAACTGAAGACGCCGGGTGCCGACAAGGGCAAGGCCGTCACCGCCTTCATGGCGGAGGCTCCGTTCGCGGGGGCGGTGCCGATCATGCTGGGCGACGACCTGACCGACGAATACGGGTTCGAGGCGGCGGCGGCTCTGGGGGGGTTCGGCGTGCTGGTCGGGCCGGGACGGGTTACGGCCGCGCGTTACCGGCTGGAGGATGTCGATGACGTCCTCGGCTGGCTGGAATCCGTCGCGGAGCATCACGCATGACCGACCTGCCGCCCACCGGGCCCAATCTCGACCTCGCGCCGATCGGCAATTGCGCGATCAGCGCCCTGATCGATCGGCACGGCCGCTATGTCTGGGCCTGTGCCCCGCGGGTGGACGGTGATCCGGTGTTCTCGGCCCTGATGAACGGCGAGGCGCCCGAGCATGGCTTCTGGGCGGTCGAGCTTGAGGGGCTGAAACATGTCAGCCAGGCCTATGTCCCCAACACGCCGGTCCTGCGCACGGTGATGACGGCCGAGGACGGGGCGGCAATCGAGATCATCGATTTCGCGCCGCGCCACATGAAACATGCGCGGACCTATCGGCCGCTGGCGTTCGGGCGGGTCATCCGGCCGCTGGAGGGGGCGCCGCGGGTGACGGTGCGGCTGAGGCCATCGGCCGACTGGGGGGCGCGCAAGGCCAAATGCACCTCCGGCTCGAACCATATCCGGTACCAGTGCACCGACCTGACCATGCGGCTGACGACGGACTGCCCGGTGTCGCATGTGCTGGACGAGCGGACGTTCCGGCTGGAGCGGCCCTATACCTTCTTCCTGGGGCCCGACGAGGGCTATGACCAGGAAGTCGGGCCGGGCATCGCAGCCACCCTGGACCGCACCGTCGCCTATTGGAAGGAATGGGTGCGAACACTCTATGTGCCGCTCGACTATCAGGAGGCGGTGATCCGGGCGGCGATCACGCTGAAGCTCTGCGTCTATGAGGAGACCGGCGCCATCGTGGCGGCCATGACGACCTCGGTGCCGGAGTTCCCCGAGAGCGGGCGCAACTGGGACTATCGCTACTGCTGGATCCGCGACGCCTATTACACGGTGCGGGCGCTGAACCGGCTGGGTGCGGTCGACATCCTGGAGAACTATCTCGTCTATCTGAGGAATCTCGTCGACAACTCGGCCGGGGGGCATGTTCAGCCCGTGTACGGCGTCGGGCTGGAGCCCGGCATCGGCGAGAGCATCGTGACCTCGGTCGAGGGCTATCGTGGCATGAAGCCGGTGCGCGTCGGCAATCAGGCGCACGAACATCTGCAACATGACGTATACGGACAGATCGTGCTGCCGCTGGTGCAGAGCTTCTATGACCAGCGGCTGCTCCGTCCGGGGTCCATCGACGATTTCTATGCGCTGGAGAAGGTCGGCGAGCGGGCCTTTGCCATGCACGACCGGGTCGATGCGGGGCTGTGGGAGTTCCGGACCATCGCGCGGGTTCACACCTATTCGTCGGTGATGTGCTGGGCGGCCTGTGACCGCCTGTCGAAGGCGGCCGACCAGCTCGGGCTGGCGGCGCGGGCCGAGACCTGGGCCGAGCGGGCGGCGATCATCCGTGATCGGATCGAGAAGGAAGCCTTTCTGCCCGATGAGGGCCGGTTCGGGGCCAGCTTCGGCGGGAGCGAGCTGGATGCGTCGCTCCTGCAGCTGGTCGACCTGGGCTTCCTGACCCCGACCGATCCGCGTCAGGTCGCGACCTTCGACGCCATCGAGCGCGATCTGAAGAAGGGATCGTACCTGTTCCGCTATGTCGAGCCCGACGACTTCGGCGAGCCGGAGACGGCGTTCAACTTCTGCACCTTCTGGTTCATCGAGGCCCTACACCAGAACGGGCGCGACGAGGAGGCGCGCGAGATTTTCGAACAGATGCTGAGCCGGCGCACCCATGCGGGCCTGTTGAGCGAGGATATCCGGGTCGAGGACAACGAGCTGTGGGGCAATTATCCGCAGACCTATTCGCTGGTCGGAATCATCAACTGCGCGGTACTGCTGAGCCGGTCCTGGACCGATGTGCGGTGATCACGATCGCGCCACATTTCGTTCATCGGCGTTGCGATCGGGCGCCGAAGAGACCACATAGACGGCCGTCATGGGCCGATTGATCGTTGTTTCCAATCGCGTCTCCGCCCCGACCGACCCGGCCGCCGGATCGGCCGGCGGCCTGGCCATGGCCCTGTCGGCGGCGCTCAAGGCCTATGACGGTCTGTGGTTCGGCTGGTCCGGCGAGACGGTCGAGCATTTCACCGGCGAGGCCAAGATCGAGGATCGAGCGGGCGTCACCGTCGCCCTGGTCGATCTGGAGCATCAGGACGTCGACGAATACTACAACGGCTATGCCAACAAGACGCTGTGGCCGCTGTTCCACCACCGGATCGACCTGACCGCCTATGAGCGGACCTATGGCGAGGGCTATGAGCGGGTGAATCGGCGGTTCGCCGAGGTTCTGGCCCCGATGATCCAGCCGGACGACATCATCTGGGTGCATGATTACCACCTGATCCCGCTGGCCCGCGACCTGCGCCGGCTGGGTGTGCAGAACCGGATCGGCTTCTTCCTGCACACGCCGTGGCCGGCGCGGCAGCTACTGGTGACCCTGCCGCACCATCGGCGGCTGGTGGAGTCGCTGTTCGGCTATGACCTGATCGGATTCCATACCCGTGAGTGGCTCGATCTGTTTACGGACTATGTCGTCAGCGAGGCGGGCGGCGACATCGTCGGCCACGGCGGGTTGGAGTGTTTCGGCCGCGTCACCCAGACCGGCGTGTTCCCGATCGGGATCGATGTCGAGGGGTTCCTGGCGGCACGGGAATCGGCCCTGGGGAACCGGACCTACGACCGGATGATGGCCTCGGCCGCCTTCCGGTCGCTGATCGTGGGCGTGGACCGGCTGGACTATTCCAAGGGGCTGGAGGAGCGGCTCGTGGGTTACGAGCAGTTCCTGCACGACAATGCCGACATGCGGGCCGAGGTGCTGCTGCTGCAGGTCACCCCGATCAGCCGCGACGACGTCGATACCTATCAGGACATCCGGGGGCGGCTGGACTCGCTCGCGGGGCGGATCAACGGGGCCTATGCGGAGATGGACTGGCAGCCGATCCGCTATCTGAACCGGACCTATCGGCGGGATCAGTTGGCCGGCATCTATCGCGCGGCGCGGGTGGGGCTGGTGACGCCGCTGCGCGACGGGATGAACCTGGTGGCCAAGGAGTTCGTGGCGGCCCAGAACCCGGACGATCCCGGCGTGCTGATCCTGTCGCGGTTCGCCGGGGCGGCGGAACAGATGGGCGAGGCCCTGCTGGTCAATCCGTTCAGCCGCGAAGAACTGTCCGACGCCATCAAGCGGGCCCTGACCATGCCCAGGGCCGAACGTATCCGGAAATGGGAGGCGCTGATGAAGGTAGTGCGCGACACCGACGTCTCGCTGTGGCGAGACGCCTATGTCACGGCGTTGAAGGAGGTCGAGATCGCCGACCTGCCGGCGGACGGGGTGGCCGCCTAAAGAAACATCCGCTCATCCCGGCTTTCGTCGAGATGAGCGGATTCTGACAATTCACGCAGCCTGAGCCACCGTGCCGTCCCTGGCCTGGGCCCGCACATGGGCCGGGCGGTCGTTCAGTCGCTCCAGATAAGTGTCGAACAACGGGCTGTCCGGCAGGTGCTCGCGCCCCCAGCCCAGGGCCGAACCAATCATGATGTCGACCGCGGTGAAGCGATCGCCCATCAGATACGGCCCCGCCCACAGCGCCTCCTGCAGCCGGTCGATGACCGCGTCATAGCGTGCCTTGGCGAAGGCGTCGGTCTCGACCGCGCCGCTGATCTTGCCCCAGAAGGCCGGTTCCATCTCGCCCGCCGCCCAGGTCAGCCAGGTCACATAGGCCGCCCGGTCGCGCGAGCCGACCGACGCACCGATCTCGGCCTGGGGAAACAGGTCGGTCAGGTACAGCGCCACCGCCGCCGATTCCGTGACCAGGGCCCCGTCGTGGATCAGGGCCGGCACCTTGCCGTCGGGATGCGGGTTCTTCGGATCGGGCCCGCCGGTGCCGTCCATGCGGCGGATGGTGCAGTAGTCGATGTCGAAATCGGCACCGAGTTCCTCCAGCAACCAGACGATCCGCGACGACCGCGACCAGGGCGCGTGAAACAGGGTGAGCATGGCGATGATCCCTCTCCGAAGGCCCGGCGGATGTGCCTGGGCCGATGACCATCGACTTACTGCCATCCTGCTGCCAGCATGGTGTCAGCAGTGATCTGGCAGGGTGCCTTTCATGAGACGCGCCGACCGACTGTTCGAAATCATCCAGGTGCTGCGCCGGTCGCCACGACCGGTGACGGCCGACGCCATCGCGGTCGAGCTGGAGACCTCCAAACGCAGCGTCTATCGCGACATCGCCGCCCTGATGGCCCAGCGGGTGCCGATCCGGGGCGAGGCGGGGGTCGGCTATGTGCTCGACTCCGGCTTCGACATGCCGCCGCTGATGCTGACGTCCGACGAGATCGAGGCGGCGGTACTGGGCGCGCAATGGGTGGCGGGGCGGGGCGACCCGGCCCTGGCCCGTGCGGCCAAGGATTTGATCGCCAAGATCGCCGCGACCGTGCCGGAACGGCTGCGGCCGGTGGTTCTGGAACCGGCGGTGTCGACGCCGCCCGCCTGGAACGCCGAGCCCGAACGGATCGACATGGCCCAGGTGCGCGGCGCGATCCACGGCGGGCGCAAGATCACGCTCGACTACCGCGACGAACAGGATCGGGAGAGCCGCCGCACGGTCTGGCCGTTCCTGATCGGCTATCGGGACACGACGCGCATCCTGGCCGCCTGGTGCGAGACCCGCGAGGCCTTCCGCCATTTCCGCACCGACCGAATCGTGGCGGCCGAGGTTCTGGACGCGTGCTGCCCGATCCCGCCGACCATCCTGCGCGGGCGGTGGCGGGTCGAGATGGAAGCGGCGCACAAGGCCTATGACCGGACGTCAGGCTCGGGCACGTCCTGACGTCGTCCCCATGCAGCCCAGGACAAGGGCGACGAACACCACGCCGCCGGCGATCACCTGACGTTCCGGCAGCACCGACCACGCCGCGCCGAAGAAGGCGGCCGTCATCAGGTTGGACAGGAACCACACCGCTCTCTGGACGGAATCGATGGTCCGCGCCCGCATCATCGCGACATTGATCAGGCCCGCCAGGACGATGGCCAGGCCCGATCCGGCGAACCACAGGACGTCCAGGCTGCCGCCGCGCCAGGCCAGGAGCGACAGGCCCAGATGCACCAGCCCCAAGGCCAGGGCGATGCCGGTCAATCCCCAAAGGATCGGGCGGATCATTCGTCCCATCCTCGGGCGCGGGCCAGGCTGGTCAGCCGCGTCGATCGGGTGGCGGCGGCGAGGATCAGGCCCGCCAGAAGCAACAGGGTCCAGAGCGCGTAGCCTTCGACGATCAGGGCGCGATAGACGTCGGCGTGGACGAAGACCGTCCGGCCGATCGCCCAAAAGGCGATGGTGTTGACCGTCAGCATGACGGCCGCGATCACCGAGAGGCTGCCCGGTCCCGCCCTCGCCAAGGCCAGCCCCGCGGCCATGAACGCCATGCCCAGAGCGCCGAAGACGACGGCAAGACCGTCCAGGCTTCCATGGGCCAACGTCCATTGGGCGTTGGCCAGAACCAATACAGCGAACAGCACGATCGCCGCGGCGATCGACCAGCGCATCGCGGTCAGCGCCCCCGACACGGTCCGAAGCCGGCGTGCATACCCCACCCGAACACACCCGAGAGCGAACCAGAGGGCGGCGCCGGGATCATCGACGGCCTCGATCTCGGCCTGCATTCCCGATGCCCACTCGGCGCGCGAGGCCGGCATGACCCGCGCCATGTGACGACCCAGACCGTCGGCGAGGCGTCTGGTGAGCGAACGGCTCATGACGACACCGCCAAGCCAATCGGTGACGCACCGATCGCCGGGACCTCCCGAGCCTGGGCCGCCGCCAAGGCCGCGCCTGCTGCGCTGAGGCGGTAGGCGTGGCGCGGTGGGCGACCGGGTTGCAGCGGCTGTCGCCATTCGGATTCCAGCAAGCCCTGATCCTTCAGCCGCATCAGCAGGGGATACAGTGTGCCGGACTTCAGCCCCGTCTCACGGGACAGGTCGTAGCCGTGCCTCCAGGCCTGGGGCTGTCGGGCGAGGACAGACAGGACGAGACGGGTCTGGGGCGAGATGTTCTGAGCGCGGGCCATGTTCTATATCAACATAGGTAGAGTTTATTGGCAAGGCCCTTTCACAACGTCGCCGAAGGCTCTCCCGGTCAGTAGATCTCGAACAAACCCGCCGCGCCCATGCCGCCGCCGACGCACATGGTGACGACGCCGTATCTGGCACCGCGGCGCTTGCCTTCGATCAGGACGTGGCCGGTCATGCGGGCACCGCTCATGCCGTAGGGGTGGCCGATCGAGATGGCGCCGCCCGAGACGTTCAGGCGGTCATTCGGGATGCCCAGGGTGTCGCGGCAGTAGAGGACCTGGACCGCGAAGGCCTCGTTCAGTTCCCAGATGCCGATGTCGTCCACGGTCAGCCCGTGGCGGCGCAGCAGGATCGGCACCGCGTGGACCGGGCCGATGCCCATCTCGTCGGGCTCGCAGCCGGCGACAGCCATGCCGCGATAGGCCCCGAGCGGCTGGAGGCCACGTTTGACCGCCTCGCCGGCCTCCATGATCACGCAGGCCGAGGCGCCGTCGGACAGTTGGGACGCGTTGCCGGCGGTGATGAACTCACCCTGGTCGATCGATTCGCCGCCGCCGAAGACGGGCTTGAGCGATTGCAGGCCTTCCAGCGTCGTTTCGGGCCGATTGCCTTCGTCCTTCGACAGGGTCACCTCTTTCGACGACGTCTGGCCGGTGGCCTTGTCGGTGACCACCATGGTCGTGGTCATGGGCACGATCTCGGCGTCGAGACGGCCGTCGGCCTGGGCCCGGGCCGTGCGCTCTTGGGACTGCAGGGCGTATTCGTCCTGGCGGTCGCGCGAGATGCCGTAGCGGCGCGAGACCACCTCGGCGGTCTCCAGCATCGACATATAGATGTGGGGCGACAGCTTCAGCAGCGCCTCATCCTTCATTCGGTGCAGGTTCATGTGCTGGTTCTGGACCAGGCTGATCGATTCCAGGCCGCCGCCGACGGCGATCTTCTGCTGATCGACGATGACCTGTTTGGCCGCGGTGGCGATGGCCATCAGGCCCGAGGCGCATTGCCGGTCCAGGCTCATGCCCGCGACCGAGGCGGGCAGGCCGGCCGCCAGCGCGGTCTGGCGCGCGACATTGGTGCCGGTCGAGCCCTGTTGCAGGGCCGCGCCCATGACCACGTCCTCGATCTCGGCCGGATCGACACCGGCGCGGGCGACGGCGTGGCGGACGGCGTGGGCGCCCAGGGACTGGGCCTGGGTGTCGTTGAAGGCCCCGCGATAGGCGCGGCCGATCGGGGTGCGGGCGGTGGAGACGATGACGGCTTCACGCATGGGCTGGCATCCTTGGTGGGCTATCGCTCGCGACGCGGTCGCTCGCTGCTTGAGCCCGAAAGTGGGCAGACGAACCCTAAGCGCCTGACCCTGGGTCAAGGCAAGGCTCAGCCGGCCAGCGCCTGCTGGGCCTTGGCCAGTTCGATCGTGCCCTGGGCGGCGCCCATATCGGGAACGATCTCGCCGGCTCGGTCGCTGATCTCGTCGAAGCGGGCGGCGATCTGTTCGGCGGCGTCCTCGCCCGTGACGCGGATGCCCTGGGTCAGGGTGACATAGGCCCGCTCGAACCCGCCGGCTCCGGCGGCCAGGATGCAGCGCGTCGGCGCGTCCTCGCCGACGAGGTGGACCAGGCCGGGCGAGACCAGGTCGGGCCCCAACTGATCCAGGGGCAAGGCCGCGCCCAGATCCTCGGTCATGCGGGTGTGGGCGGTGGGGGCCAGGCAGTTGACGCGGATGTCGTTCTTGGCACCCTCGATCGCCAGGGTCTGCATCAGCCCGACCAGGGCCATCTTGGCCGCGCCATAGTTGGACTGGCCGAAATTGCCGTAAAGGCCCGACGAGGACGTGGTCATCACGATCCGGCCATAGTTCTGGGCCCGCATGATATCCCAGACGGCCCTGGTGCAGATCACCGCGCCCATCAGATGCACGTCGACGACGAAACGGAAATCCTCCAGCTCCATCTTGGCGAAGGACATGTCGCGCAGGACGCCGGCGTTGTTGACAAGGATGTCGATTCGGCCCCAGCGGCCCATGGTTTCGTCGACCATGGCCTGGATGGCGGCAGGGTCGGTGACCGAGGCGGAACTGACCATCGATTCGCCGCCCAGGGCCTTGATCTCGGCCGCGACCGTCTGGGCCGCGCTCGCCGATCCTCCGGAGCCGTCACGCCCGCCGCCGAGATCGTTGACGACGATCCGGGCGCCTCGGCGAGCGAGGGCAAGGGCATGTTGCCGGCCCAAACCGCCGCCCGCGCCGGTCACGATGGCTATCCGTTGCCCGAAACTCATGCTAGATCGCCTTTCGCCAATGCCAAGCTTGCGCCTCCCGTCCTCGAGCCGACGCAGATGTGTTGAAACAATGCCACAGTCGACACATTCGCGGCGAATTCGGGGAACCTGCGCAAGGCTGTCCCGTTCGGCGTCGGGAGAGCCCCGTGAATACGGCGGCCCGGTCCATCAATGCGTAATGAGGTCACAATGAAAATCAAACTCCTCGCGAGTGTCGCTGCAGCCGGGCTGTTCGCAGCCGGGGCGGCTTCGGCCGAGCCTGATGGTTGGTACGGCGCTGTCGATGCCGGCTATCACATCATCGACGATATCAACACGGAATCGTCCACCACGGGCGTGAACTGGAACTGGGAAGTGAACGACGGCTGGGCCGCGTTCGCGCGCCTGGGCTATCGGTTCAACCCGAACTGGCGGGTCGAGCTCGAGGGCGGATACCGCTCGGGCGACATCGGCACGGTGCGCCGGGTCAACGACAACCCGCCCTCGGGTCTGTGCAACCTGACGCCGGCGACCGGCGGCTGCTTCTCGCCGGAAGGCGACATCGAAGCCACCACCCTGATGGCCAATGTGATCTATGACTTCGGTTCGGAAGCCTGGGGCATCCGTCCGTTCGTGGGTCTGGGTATCGGCGTCAACCGCGTGAACACGGACACGGTCGGCAATCTGCGCCAGCCGGTCCGCAACGTCTCGTTCGCCGTCGACGACAGCTCGACCAAGTTCGCCGCCCAGGCGATCGCCGGTCTGTCCTATGCGCTGGGCGAGCGGGCCAACATCGACCTGACGTACCGGTATCTGACGGGCGACCTGGAGTTCGACACCTTCTCGTCGAGCGGCGACCTCGGCACCTTCGATGGCGACTACGATGAGAGCCACACGGTGACCCTGGGCCTGCGCTATGCGTTCGGTGGTGCCGAAGCCCCGCCGCCGCCGCCGCCG